>Ga0192245_10207_pt1 | contig 29406 bp, 25 predicted proteins | sample Koala_Koa27_M3_FD_131238 | JGI IMG/M metagenome (GOLD analysis project Ga0192245, IMG submission 131238) | Enriched cells from koala feces incubated with labeled cellulose particles, San Francisco Zoo, California, United States - Koala_Koa2-7_M3 ...
TCACTTGTCAATTATCTTACCTGTTTATAGAAACCAGAAATTAACATTTAAATCATCAGTCTTGTATGAATGAAGATCGTAAAAAAAGAGGTGTTGTCACCAATGCACGCCTGACTGCTATGTGTATAGTAGGTCTGTTTCTATTGGGAAACAGTACATTATTGGCATATGATACTGGCTCAGATACAGCTGATAGAGTATCTGAACATCAACAACAAACCCTATTTGTTACCGGTATTGTTGTGGACAATTCAGGAGATCCGGTTATCGGTGCCAGTGTAGTAGAAAAAGGAACTCCCAATGGTACCATTACAGATATTAACGGACGTTTTACTCTGAATGTAAGACAAGGGGTAACTTTACTTATTTCTTTTATAGGCTACCAGACTCAGGAAGTCAGAGCCACTCCTAACATATCTATCACATTGAAAGAAGATTCTGAACTTCTGGACGAAGTAGTAGTGGTGGGTTATGGAACACAGAGACGGGCCAACCTGACAGGCGCAGTTTCTACTGTGGATGTCAATAAAGCATTATCGGGCCGTCCTATTGCGGATATAGGGCGTGGGTTACAGGGAACTACTCCGGGGCTTTCTATTGTTATTCCCAGTGGGGAAGTCGGTTCGGACCCGACCATTCGGATACGCGGACAGGTTGGTTCGAAAGAGGGAGAGAATGCTCCTTTGATTCTGTTGGATAATGTGGAGATCCCTTCTATCCTGATGGTGAATCCGGATGATGTCGAATCTATATCCATTCTTAAAGATGCGGCATCTGCTTCTATCTATGGGGCTAAGGCCGCATTTGGTGTAGTTTTGATTACGACAAAGCAGGGAGCCAAAACAGAAACTATCCATGTATCTTATCAGGGAAGCGTATCGTGGCAAAACCCATTTAAAAGATACAATATGGCAACAGTAGATGGGTTAGGGTACTCCATAGATGCGGCAGAACGCGTAGGTGAGACCAAAACCGGAGCATTCTGGCTTGTTACACGTGAAAGTTATGAGCGGGCGGTAGAGTGGCAGAAAACGTATGGAAAAACGGTTAAGGCAAAGGATCCGATGCTTTACGGGCGTGACTGGTATGTAGATGCGGAAGGAAGTAAATTGGGATTGAGAACGTATGATCCTTATGATTACATGGTTCGTGAGTGGGCTCCTTCTACCAATCATAATCTTTCTGTAAATGGTAAAAGCGGGAAAACCTCTTATAATATAGGGTTAGGATATGTAGATCAGAGTGGTATGATGAAGACTGCCAAGCACGATGATTTCAAACGTTATAATGCTTCTGTGCGTTTAAGCACAGAATTTAATAAATATGTTACTCTTCGTGCCGGAGCAATCTATTCCAAACGTAACAAGAGATATGCCTATTCGACCAATTCTACTACAGCCGACCCATGGCTTTATTTGTACAGATGGTCATCCATTTATCCGATGACGACTGAAGACGGAGACCCTATTCGTAGTCCGGCTTATGAGACAGCGGCTGCCAATACAGCGAATCAGGAAAACTCCTATACAAGTCTGAATGTAGGTTTTACATTGAATCTGACAGACAACTGGAAAGTTAACTTTGATTATACTCATTCCAATGAGGAGTATATTAAGAACCATCCGGGTACACGCTTTACCGCCCGTAACTCCTGGGTAAGCCCGGTTGAGAAATACGATAGTAATGGAAACCGTATTTATGTGAACTCTGCCGGTGAGCAAGTTTCTGCCGACACTGCGGGAGCGATGGCTGCTTATGAATTATCATACGATGCCTATACATCTGCAGGTGCGAATCCCGATCATATTTATCGGGAGACTTCCAATGCACAGAGAAACACCATCAATATGAATACGACCTATGACCTGAATATCGGAAGGGATAACATATTCAAATTTATGTTGGGTATGAATAGTGTCACTTATGATTATGAGCAAAGCTGGTCGCAAATAACAAACTTATTTGATATAACCAATCCGCAATTCTCCATGGCGGATGGAACACAGACCTCAGGGGGTGAATCGGACTGGGATGGCCAGTTAGGCTTTTTTGGCCGTGTAAACTACGCTTTTAAAGACAGGTATCTGTTTGAGGCTAACTTGCGTTACGACGGTACTTCAAAATTTCCTTCCGATCTGCGCTGGCGCTGGTTCCCCTCTTTCTCTGCCGGATGGAGAATGAGCGAAGAGGCCTGGATGGAATGGGCAAAACCTGTAGTAAGTTCCTTTAAGCTGAGAGGTTCATGGGGTATTATCGGAGATCAGACAGTACCTAATTCATTGTATGTCCCTATCCTGGAACAGAGTATAACCGACTGGATCATGGATGGGGCCAAACTGATCTCTTATGGTACTCCGGCAGCCGTTGCATCAGATGTTACCTGGCAGGATGTGCAAACGTTGAACTTGGGTTTAGATGCCCGTTTTTTCCAGGGCGATCTGGGTATCAGTTTTGACTGGTACCAAAGATATACAAAGAATATGATCGTGCCCTTTGAAGGGACTACGGAAACCTTTGGAACTACAGCTCCTAAAGGAAATTACGGAGCCTTGCGAACCCGTGGTTGGGAAATCGCTTTGGATTATAACTACAGATTTTCGAATGGTGTAGGCATCAATGCTATGGTGACTTTATCTGATGCGATCACTAAAGTGACCAAATGGGGGTCCAATCGTAGCATCGATAGCTGGTATACGGGAATGACTTATGGTGAGATCTGGGGGTATGAAACAGATCGTTTGTACCAGAAGGACGATTTTGTATACGATTCCAACGGGGATCTGATCTTGATAGAAAAGTCCGGATACAGTGTATATCAGTTGTCCGATCCTAATGGAGCCTATCAGGGGCGTTTGCAGACAAGTTCTGATTTTAAATTTGGCCCTGGGGATGTGAAGTTTGTTGATCGGGATGGAGATGGAGAGATTACTCCGGGCGCCAGAACAGTAGAAGATCATGGAGACTTGAAAGTAATAGGTAATTCTACGCCGCGTTATGAATATGGGTTCCGTCTGGGGGCAGATTATAAAGGTTTTGATGTCTCTGTATTCTTTCAGGGTGTAGGTAAACGTCAGATCTGGGGAAGTGGTCAGCTGGCTATCCCGGGCTATAACGCAGCTGATGGTGCCATGCCACAAGTTATAGCCGGCAACTACTGGAGGGAAGACAGAACGGATGCTTTCTATCCCAGAGCTTATAATAATGCAGGATCCGATGATGCCAATAATATGCATCAGCAATCCCGTTATCTGTTGGATATGTCTTACCTGAGAATTAAGAACATAACGGTTGGATATACATTGCCTGCAACACTCAGTAGAAAAGCATGGATACAGCGGGCAAGGGTATATGCCGCGTTGGAAAACTTTTTTACGTTTGACAACCTGAGAGGCTTACCTGTGGATCCGGAAGAGGTTTCCGGCTACTCTATGTTCAATACAACCAACTATAATGCCGGACGTACAGGGGTAGGAACTCCTACTTTTAAAAGTGCTTCTCTGGGAATTTAGTTAAACTTCTAAATATATAATACAATGAAAAAATATATATTATTATTTTTCGCGGCTGTTACTTGTTTTTCGGCATGTGATGATATTCTGGATCGTCCACAGAAAAGCAGTCCGGATGATACTTCCTATTGGAAAGATGAGAATACTGTCAGGTTGTTTGTCAATGGTTTTTATGCAAATTATTTTGTGGGTTATAATTCCGGTTGGGGAACCGCCTATGTTCCTCTGAGAGGTTATAATTTTTGTGATGATCTGACAAAAACCGGAGTACAAGATCTGTTTGAGGCCAGTGTGCCTTCGAGTCGGAAAACTGCCAATAGTGAAACTGCTTTGGAAACTCCGGAAATGTTGGCAGAATATTGGGGACCTACCTGGAGTTTTGTTTGGGTACGTAAAGTAAATATCCTGCATGAACGTCTGGAGGAAATGAAGGAAGAGGGAAAGCTTTCCGACTCTGAATATGCTCATTGGAAAGGAGTTGCCTGTTTCTTCAGAGGATTTGAGTATAGCCGGTTGGTAAGTGTTTTCGGAGATGTACCTTATTTTGATGCTTCTTTTAGCGAAACCGACTATGATACCATGTATAAAGACCGGGATGACAGAGGAAATGTAATGGATAAAGTGTATGAGGATTTTCAGTATGCTCTGGAAAACATACGTGAAAGTGATGGCAATCAATATCTGAATCGTTATATGGCGGCAGGGTTCATTACCCGTCTCATGCTTTTTGAGGGTACCTGGCAGAAATACCACAATCTGGACGCGGACCGTGCTAAAAAATATCTTCAGATGGTAGAGTCTGCGGGAGATTATGTGATTCGTTCAGGAAAATACAAATTTACCAGTGATTTCCGTTCCTTGTTTGGTTCGCAGGATCTGGCCGGCAATGAAGAAGTACTGATGTACAGACATTATGATGACGCGCTGGCAGTAAGACACTGTATTGCCTCTTATTGTAACCGCAATGAGGGTCTGGGTTATGGAGCCAATTTATCTCTGGCCAAATCCTTTATCTGTGCCGACGGTCAGCCTTATCAATTGTCTTCTCTGTCGGATGCGGATGTTTTGGATATTTCCGATATGGTTGCAACCCGTGATCCGCGTTTCGAAGCTACTTTCTGGCATGAGCCTATGGTGACTTCCCCTACATTACTCTATTGTTGTAAATTTATTGACCGGGAAGGAGTCAATTATTATGGGCAGACTCCACCTGCTATATATGCTAGCAATACGAATACCAATGACTATCCGGTGATGCGTTATGCAGAGGTAGTTTTGAATTGGATAGAGGCAAAAGCAGAATTGGCGGAATCGTATGGAGGCAGTGCTGTGACACAGACAGATCTGGATGCTTCTGTAAATGCCATACGCAACAGACCTTTGGACGATGAAGCCATACAAAAAGGGATACAGCAAACGGCTCCATTGACTATAGGTGCTATACCTGATGATCCGTCCAGGGATGCAGATGTCTCTCCTCTTCTCTGGGAGATCCGTCGCGAGCGTCGTATGGAGTTTTTCGGTGAGCATACCCGTCTGTTGGACATCAAACGCTGGAAAAAGATTCAGTATATGAGTGGAGAGAATGATCCTGATATTCTAAGAGGCCTTTGGACGGATTTCCCTCAGGAACTTACGGAATTCTTAGTTGAGGATAAAATAGGTGTGTTGCAGGTTGAAAAAGAAGATGGAACCATTGTTACTTACGATGGAACGAATGCCAGCCAGATGGTAGGATATTATATACCAGTAAGCATACAGGATCGTGATCCGTTTACAGATCGGGTGTATCTGTCTCCTGTAGGTGAGCAACAAATCACCGAATATAGCCAGAAGGGATATAAACTGACTCAGACCACTCTTTGGTAAAGTCGTAAGAGAGCATAAAAAATGCCAGTCGGAAATACGACTGGCATTTTTTTATTCATACGATCAAAAAGAATAACTATACATTTCCCTCTCTGATCAAGTATTCAGCGATCTGTACGGCATTTAGTGCCGCGCCTTTTCTGATCTGGTCACTTACTGTCCAGAAGGTAAGCCCGTTTTCGTTGGTCAGGTCTTTACGGATACGCCCTACATAGACCGGATCTTTACCTGCCAGGAAAAGCGGCATCGGATATTCTTTGTTTGCTGTATCGTCCATCAGTACTACTCCTTCCGCGTTAGCAAAAGCTTCCCGTGCTTCTTGTACTGAGATCGGACGTTCTGTCTCTACCCATATACTTTCAGAGTGAGCCCTTAAGGCAGGAACACGGACACAAGTTGCGCTTACTTTCACATCTGAGTGCATGATTTTTTGTGTCTCATTGTACATCTTCATCTCCTCTTTGGTATAGCCATTGTCAGTAAAAACATCTACCTGCGGGATCAGGTTAAATGCGAGCTGGTAGGCAAACTTCTCTACTGTCACAGGTTCTCCGGCCAGGATCTGGCGGTATTGTTCGTAGAGTTCGTCCATAGCGGCAGCCCCGGCTCCGCTGGCCGCCTGATAAGTAGAGACATGTACTGTTTGTATAGGGGAGAGCTGTTCGATGGCTTTCAGGGCAACGACCATTTGTATGGTTGTGCAGTTCGGGTTGGCAATGATACCGCGTGGACGGTCTTTGGCATCTGCGGCATTTACTTCGGGAACCACCAGGGGTACATCCTTGTCCATACGGAAAGCACTGGAGTTATCGATCATGACAGCTCCGTGTTGGGTGATGGTATCGGCATACTCTTTGGAGGTTCCTGCTCCGGCAGAGGTAAATGCGATATGCACGTCTTTAAAGTCATCGTTGTGCTGCAGTAAGTTGACTTCAAGCTCTTTACCGCGGAATGTGTATGTGGTACCGGCACTGCGTTTGGAACCAAACAATACCAGTTCATCCAACGGAAAATTTCTTTCATCAAGCACACGCAGGAATTCCTGTCCTACGGCTCCGCTCGCACCAACAATAGCTACTTTCATCTTTTTCTTTTGTTTTTAGTGAATTTTCTTTTTAAGTCCATCTTTTAGGGAAGGATAACTAAGCGGAGACAAAATTAAAACAATTTGTTTGATAATAAACTATGCCTGAGGAGAAATGTTCGGAACAGATCCGCATGTACCGATCCAAAGTCTTTTCCTGTATATAGCCTGCTTTCCTGACAGGTATATTCCGGATCTCCCCACATATACCTGTCAACTGGTATGCGACAGAGGTATGTAGCCATAGTAGGGTATAGCTGCTTGCAGGATGAAATCTTACTGTAAGATTTTAAGTTCTTTGTCAGTATACGTACTTTATCCCTTCCTTTCCTGACTTCGCCGACCGCGTATTATCCTCCGGGAAAAAGGACTGAAAATAAGTATATGCGGATCAGTAGCTATACTCCTGGTAGCTGCTGATCCTCTGTACAGCAGACTATTTTCTCTTTTTAATATTTAAAACTACTTCCTCCCAGAAATTCTCTTAGCAAAGAGGTGGGTGGTATTTCTTTATCCTGGATAGGTATAAAGAACTTGATAAATTTCAGTAACCGGTATGCTTCACTGTACTCGGGACAATTCCGGGGTACACCGGTGAGGATCGGTTCGGCGTAGTGTCGTAGTACAGCAAACTCAAATAATAATGCCGAGTTGAACATCACATCCGCATTTTCCTGATAAGGGAAGATCCATTTGTCTTCTCCGGCCCGTACGCTCTGCCAGCGGGAGATCGTCTCCTGTGCCGAATATCCTCTGTATTTGAAATCACGTATGATACGACGCAGCAAGCGGTTGTCTGTGGTCGGTATCCAGTTATGGTCATCTAATGACATCGTGGTGAGTGCCGACACATAGATCATGAATTTCTTATCCTTACTTATCTTAGCGGTAAGGTCTGGGTTCAACGCGTGTATCCCTTCTAAGATCAGGATCGAATTATGATCTAATTTAAGTTTGTCTCCTTTATATTCTCTGCTTCCTGTAGCAAAATTGAAGCGTGGCAATTCTACTTCTTCTCCCTGTAACAGGTACGACAAGTGTTTGTTGAAAAGTTCCAGATCAAGTGTATACAGAGATTCGTAGTCATATTCTCCGTTCTCATCCAGCGGAGTGAGTTCCCTCTCAACGAAATAATTGTCCAGAGAAACAGAATGAGGCCGTATACCATTTGTCATCAGTTGTACGGAAAGCCTTTTGCTGAAAGTGGTCTTTCCCGAAGAGGACGGTCCGGATATCAGTACCAGCCGCACCCGATTCCCATTCTGACAGCGATCGTGGATCGTGTCTGCTATCTGAGCGATCTTCTTTTCCTGCAAAGCTTCAGCAACATTGATCAGATTAGTAGCTTCTCCCCTTTCACACGCAATATTGAAATCTCCTACATTGTTAAGTCCTAAGATATAATTCCAACGGACATGTTCTTTAAAGACATCCAGCATTTTTTTCTGTTTGATCACTTCTTCTATCACCAACGGATTTGTCTTATTGGGAATACGTAACAATATCCCGTCGTAATATTTGACCAGATCAAACAAGTAGATGAATCCGGTGCTGGGAAGCAGATTCCCATAATAATAATCTATGGTCTCATCCAGTGTATAATAATAGGTGTACAGGCTGCCGGAAGTTTCCAGTAGTTTCACCTTGTCTTTCATTCCTCTTTCTGTGAATATCTCTATCGCTTTTTCCGTATGACATTCCGTGCGTACATACCGAATATCCGCGTCTATGATCTCCTGCATACGTTTTTTGATAGCAGTCACGTCTCGTTGCATCACCGCCCTACCTATACGAATGTTACAGAAATACCCTTTCGACACCGGATGTTCTACATACAGCTTACTTCCCGGGAACAGGTCACATACCGCTTTGTAGAGTACAAAACAGAGCGAACGTACATAGGTGCGCATACCGGAAGAGTCTCTTACATCCAGGAACTCGACATCTTTGTTGCGGTAAACACGGAAATCCAACCCTTCCGAACGGTTATTTACTTTGGCACTTACCACCGGATAGGGAAAATCCAGATCCATACCCTTATAAATATCCAAAAGTGAACTTCCCATGGGAAATTCTTTATAATTATTATTATTTTTGCAATAAATTTGCAACATCTCTGTCATAAGCTGTTTTTTAAAGGGTGAATGATGCGGATAAAATTAGAATTTTGTTGCATAATAGACAAAAAAACACCAATATAAGCAAACATGCAATATTCTTTTTATGATTTTTTAAAGCTCATCGGTTCTTTAGGTTTTTTCCTGTACGGAATGAAGATCATGAGCGAAGGATTACAAAAAGTGGCGGGTGATCGTCTGCGAAGTATCCTCACGGCTATGACTACGAACAGAGTGACAGGAGTTTTGACCGGTGTATTAATTACTGCTCTTATTCAGTCCTCTTCGGCCACCACGGTGATGGTGGTTAGTTTTGTGAATGCGGGACTGATGACCCTGACAGAATCTATTGGTGTCATTATGGGAGCCAATATCGGTACTACGGTTACGGCATGGATCATTTCTATATTTGGATTTAAAGTAGATATGGCCGCTTTTGCTCTTCCGTTGCTGGCCCTTGCGCTGCCTTTTATATTTTCAAAGAAAAGTAATCGAAAATCCATAGGTGAATTCATCTTCGGGTTTTCGTTTTTGTTTATGGGATTAGCCTATCTGAAGAGCAATGCGCCTGATCTGGGAGAGAATCCGGAAATGCTTGCTTTTGTTCAGAATTATACAGGTAGAGGATATGTCTCTATTTTGCTTTTTCTTCTGATCGGAACTATCCTGACAGTGATCGTACAATCCTCATCAGCGACTATGGCTATTACCCTGATCATGTGTATCAATGGCTGGATCGGATTGGAGCTGGGAGCCGCTTTGGTATTGGGCGAAAATATAGGTACTACTATCACAGCTAATTTAGCGGCTCTCACCGGAAATTCCCAGGCTCGCAGAGCAGCATTGGCCCATTTGGTCTTCAATATATTCGGAGTGATCTGGATACTGATTATTTTTCATCCTTTTATGGGATTGGTCAATTGGGTGGTAGATTCTTTTTTCCATCCGGGCTCTCCGGAAGTAGAGATCTCTTATAAGCTTTCTATGTTTCATTCCATGTTCAATATCTTAAATGTATGTCTGTTGATCTGGATGGTAAAATTGATTGAGCGTACGGTTTGTATGATTATCAAACCCAAAGAGGAGGATGAAGAATCACGTCTGAGATATATTACCGGAGGGATGCTTTCTACTGCCGAACTTTCTATTTTGCAGGCTCAGAAGGAGATCCATCTTTTCTCAGAGCGTATTTCACGTATGTATAACATGGTACAGGAGTTGCTCCATGTAGAAAAAGACGATGATTTCAACAAACTCTTCAGTCGTATAGAGAAGTATGAGAGTATCAGCGATAACATGGAACTGGAGATTGCCAATTACCTGAATCAGGTGTCAGAAGGACGCTTGAGTTCGGAAAGTAAATTGCAGATCCGGGCCATGTTGCGGGTAGTGACGGAAATTGAGAGTATTGGTGATAGTTGTTACAATCTGGCACACACCATCAATCGCAAGCGTCAGACCAATCAGGATTTTACACCCAAGCAATACGAGCATATCCATTTCATGATGCAACTGGTAGGGCAGGCGCTGGAACAAATGATCACGGATATTGCCAGACCTGAACATCAGCTTATCGATGTGAATAAATCATTCAACATAGAGAATGAGATCAACAATTACCGCAATCAGCTCAAGAGCCAGAATATCCTGGATGTAAACAACAAAGAGTATGACTATCAGATGGGTGTCTACTATATGGATATTATAGCGGAGTGTGAAAAGCTGGGAGACTATGTAGTGAATGTGGTAGAGGCCAGTAACGACGTAAAGGAAAGAAAACGATTGGGTATAGGAGAAAGTTGAAAGTGCCTTCACTTTCAACTTTCCGGTTTCATTCGTCGTAAGGCTCGAAATCTTCTTTACCTACTCCGCACAGTGGGCAAACCCAATCATCAGGTAGCTCTTCAAAGGGAGTTCCAGGGTCGATCTCATTTGCCGGATCACCTACTTCGGGATCGTAGATGTGCTGACATACAGTGCAAATGTACTTTTTCATGATGCTCAATGAATTAATGAGTATTATTTAATTATAACAATTTAAAATTCCTTTTTGTTCTCTTTCTTTTCCGTAATCCGGTGGATTATAAAATCAGCAATAAATTTTTAATCATCCATTTATATTGTATTTTTGTGGCCGGAACATGGTATTCTTTTTTATGGTGTCAGGTTGCGCTTTGTCTGTCATCGCAGGCAAAGAAGAGCGTTATGAGACTACAGGAATGTCCATGCGACGAATCGATGAAGCATGGTATAGACTTTCTGATCAGAGGTGACCGGATCGGGAAGCTTTTCGTAGTTCAGACTGTATTTATTTTTGTAAGATATAAATATATGGGTATATCTTATAAGCTAAACATAGGGTGAAGTGTCTGTATTATAGGTCAGTGTAAATATATAATATACAATATGGAATTTCAGGGTGTAAAGAACCTTATTATTGATTTTGGCGGAGTATTGATAGACCTGGACCGTCAGCGTTGTCTGGAAGAATTTAAAAAGTTAGGATTGAGGAAAGCAGAGGAGTGTATCGGAACGTTCAGTCAGGAAGGTGTATTTCAAAGCCTGGAAAAAGGAGAGATCACACCTCCGGAATTCAGGGACGCGATCCGCACACAGGTAGGCGAGCCTGTTACCGATGAGCAGATCGATGCTGCCTGGAACAGCCTTTTAGTCTCCATTCCTTCTTATAAGCTGGATCTGCTGCTCAGGCTTCGGGAGAGATATGTGGTATATCTGTTGAGCAATACCAATCCGATACATTGGGAGTGGGTCTGTAAGCATGCTTTTCCCTGGCGCACATTCCGGGTAGAAAATTATTTTGAGAAGACCTATCTTTCTTATGAAATGAAAATGCTCAAGCCCGATCCGGAGATATTTACAGCGTTGCTGGAAGATACCAGTATTGATCCCGGAGAGACTCTTTTCATAGACGACTCTCCTGCCAATTGCCTGACGGCCCGTGAACTGGGATTCCATACCTATACTCCTCAGGAAAAAGAAGACTGGAGTCCTGTTTTTGATCTGAAAAAATAAACGATGCAACTCATTACCGACTTTTCCACTTGTGTCTCCGGACCGTGTGTGGCCACCATCGGATTCTTCGATGGTGTACATCGTGGTCATCGCTATCTGATCGATCAGGTGAAAGCGGTAGCGGAAAGTCGGGGATTGTCTTCAGCCGTACTGACTTTTTCGGCTCATCCCGGCAAGGTAATCCGCCCGGACTGTGTGCCCGGCCTGCTGACTACCACCCGTGAAAAGATCGGTCTGTTGGAGCAGAGCGGGATCGACGCTTGTTTTCTGATCGGGTTCACCTCCCAACTATCCCGGATGGAGGCCTCCGAATTTATGGAAAAGATCCTCTACGAAAAATTGCATGTACGTAGTCTGCTTATCGGACACGACCATCGTTTCGGCTACAACCGCGCAGACGCTTTCGACGATTACCAGCACATGGGGCAACGTCTGGGAATAGAAGTGTTGCCTGCTCTTTCCTATATGTATGAAGGAGTACCGATCAGTTCTTCGTTGGTGAGAAACTCCTTATTGGAAGGGCGCGTAGAAGATGCCCATCGTTATCTGGGGTATCCTTATTCTATACAAGGACGTGTGGTAGGTGGCTATCAGATCGGGCGTACCTTAGGGTTTCCTACCGCCAATCTACAGCTCTCTGATAGCGAGAAACTATTGCCTGTCTCCGGAGTGTACGCTGTATATGTCTACACCGGTACCGATCGGTACAAAGGTATGCTCAATATCGGACACCGGCCTACCATAGGCAGTGGAAATGCCTCTTCGATAGAGGTACATCTGCTTCACTTCTCCGGCGATCTCTATGATTGCCCGTTGCGTGTAGAATTTGTCCACCGACTTCGATCTGAAGTCCGTTTTCAAGATCGTTCTCTGTTGATCCGCCAGTTGGAGCAAGATGCTATGTGCGTGGAGGAGCTCTTGTCCTGAACAGATTTTTACTCTACCTCAGTTTTATAAATGAAGGTGATTTTTTCTATTATATAATAGAATATGTCTGTACCTTCTTACAGGCTTTTTGCGCATTCCCTTTTTTCTTCTCCGGACCTTCTGATTTTTCTTGTGCCAGGATACATCTTTTCTTTTTCCTTTATCTATTTTCTTTTCCGGAACACCTCTCAGAGGCAACAACAGATCCGGATCTTTCTTTAGAAAAGGGTCATACAACCGATTTTCAAGAAAAAATATCGAAAAACGATAAAAAAATGCGATTTTCAATAAAAATAGTTGGTGGATTAAAAAATACTACTTTTATTTGTATATCGAAAAACGATAATTTATTATTGAAAAACAGAATTTAAAGGGATCGTGTTATGAAAAAGTCATTTATGAGTATCAGTATGCTGATCGTATCTATTTCAATCGTCGCCATGTTGTTGTTCAGTTCTGTAGCTCAGGCGTAGCAGACAAAAAGAGTTGTATATGCTAAGAAAGAAAACATGGAAGTTGTATTCCTGCTCGACCAAACCGGTTGGTATCTGACCCTGAAGTTAAAATATGAATGTACCTGTAACGAGGCCGGACAGGTAGTATCCAAAAATACTTATCTTTGGAATACCCTTTCTTCCGGATAGATGCCATACTGTCGCATGGATGATACATGCGCTTTCGGCCAGCAGATCATTGTTTACGGTGCGTGGGACCGGCAGACACAAAAGTATTCCCTGAATACATAAAGAGTAGTGTGTATGCGATGGATGCGACTCAGGAAGTGCTTACCTGTACATAGGACACGTGGAATCCCGCTATAGAGAGTTGGAATGTATATCAGCAACTGAGATGGATAGAGTGGTTGTCTAATCAGGCCGGAGCATAAAGTTCCCTGTGAAGACGTTGTCCGAAAAGTCTGTATGTGATTTGACAACTCAGGCCATTTTTCCGCTTTTCCTGGCATGTGGTCCATCCGGAGACAAGGAGACCTGTGGTTTGATACAAAGAAGTATCTGAAGTGATTCGGATAGATAAAGAGAAATACAGGAAAGCCAGGGTATATTCATTCAGGGAAGTTGCGGAAGATAAAGTCGCAATCAGGCTGGTTTCCTCGGCGTTTGCTACGGGATTATGAGCCTGAATAAGCCTGCGGAATAGCAAAATTTTACTAAGAACCTATTATTAATCAAATAGAAATTTATCGTATGGGAAAATCCATAAAACTTGTCCTGATCTATTTGCTGATGCAGATTATAGCAGCTATTATTTCTGTATTGATAGCCACTTTTATCTATGGAATAGATGTTGAAGCTTTGCAAACCTTCACCTTGGTATCCACTTTGTTTATTAGTATGGTCGGGATGACGATCTATCTCTATCGTTCCGGTGAGATACCAACAGGTAAAAATACCTGGTCGCCCATATCCTTGCTGTATGTTATACTTTCTTTGCTGGCTGGTTTGTGCTGTATTGTATTAGTAGATTTTGTGACTACCGGACTGAACTGGCTTCCTGATTGGACGGATACTACGTTCGATCAGGTACTTTCTACCGGAATGGGTGTACTTGGTGTCGCCTTGTTTGGCCCTGTTCTGGAAGAGTTACTCTTTCGGGGAGCAGTTACCAGGATCTTGCTGCAACAATATTCTCCTGCCAAAGCCATTGTTTTTTCCGCGTTGATATTCGGGATTTTCCATATAAATCCGGCACAGATCGCAGGTGCTACTCTCATAGGGCTGTTCTTAGCCTGGATCTATTATCGTACGGAAAGTCTCATTCCCTGTATACTGGTTCATGTACTGAACAACAGCTTAGCTGTAGGGATGGACAGGCGGTTTCCGGAAGCGCAGACCCTGGCCGAACTCATGTCACCCTCTGTATATTATATGTTGATTTCAGCTTCTATGGTTATCTTTGCACTCTGTTTGTTTGCCATGAACAGGCAAACTGCACCAAACAAAATAAAACACTAAAACCATCTTATGAATCCATTGACTGTTGCGGTAATGAAAAAGAGATTGAACATTTTTTGTGTATGGGTCCTGTTGGCATTGGGCATATCGGTTTATCTGAATTTTGCCGCGAACATGGCAGGTTTTATGACAGGCGTGGAGGCCGGGCAGTCGTCTCTACAGGATCCCGAAAAGCTTGAATATCTCCGGAATATGGTAGATGTCTCCCTGCGGCCTGTAAGCGGACATATACTGACAGACTCTGTATACAATGAAGTCACCGCGAGTTTTCTTCCTGTCATGCACGGTAGGATGATCGTTGGATTACCCGCTGTAGAGGCTACTCCCAGTATCTGGAAAGCCATCTGGACCCTGTTTTTCTTCTTAGCTTTTATTGTATTGGTGACCGCGTGTATTGTCTTTTTCATACGTCTGATCATCGCGATCAACAGATCGGATATTTTTAGCTGGAAAAATGTCTATCGTCTCTATAAAATAGGGGGTTGCCTGATCGCGATTTTCGCGTTGGAACTTATTTCGGTACTATGGACCAACCATCAGGTGGAGCATCTGCTTTCTATTCCCGGTTATGAGATCCATACCATGGATAGCCTCTCTTTCACTACCCTGATCCTGGGGGGGGATGCGCGTTAGTGTTCGGTGAGATCTTTGCCATCGGTCTCCGGTTGAAAGAAGAACAGGAACTTACGATCTGAAAACGAATTCTTATGCAACGATCTGTATACATACTTACAACCCTGATGCCGCTGTGCCTTGCCGGAACCATGCTGCGAGCGTTGCCCTATGGACTTGAAGGAGGGTTGGATAGGGGGGGCCGCTGGCAGGGAACAACGGCATGTAGCAAAAGTAAATGTGGTGCCGACCGCTCCGGTGGCTACTTCTTATCAGATACGTTCGATCACTGTATGTCCCCCAAAAGAGACTTCGCGGATTGTCTGGATAGGACCTTTTATTTTCAAAGGTCTTATCGCATCTATATATGCCGTTATCGTTTTTATACAGCTTCTGCTTAGTCTGCGCAGACGAGAAGTATTTGTTCGTAAGAACGTGAGAAGACTTCGCGCTATTTCCGGCATTATGATATATATGGTGTTAGTGGTGGGACAGATGTCTGATCTGGAATATGCCGCAGCAAAGGATAGTGTAGCATCCCAGGGTATGCATGGAGATCTTTTACCTGGCCTTACAGGGATGGCATCAGACTGGTTCTGTTGCTCGCAGTGGTGACTGACATCTACGCCCAGGGGGTACGGATGGAAGAAGAACAGGAGCTGACGGTTTTTAATTAAAAAAGAAAAATTCAAATGGCAATAATAGTCAATTTAGACATCATGATGGCCCGCAGAAAGATCTCTCTGGGAGAACTGGCAGAGCGGGTAGATATTACTCCCGCCAACCTTTCTATCCTGAAAACCGGTAAGGCCAAAGCCATCCGTTTCTCCACGCTGGAAGCCATCTGCAAGGAGTTGGATTGCCAGCCCGGTGATATTCTGGAATATCAGGAGGGCGGGGATGAATAGGGCTCTTGCGGGGTCAACCGTTCATTTTGGCCTTGAACGCCAGGGCATACAGACGGATCTGCTTCACCATAGCCAGCAGTCCGTTGCTGCGTGTAGGAGAGAGGTGCTCCTTCAATCCGATCTTATCTATGAAATAGAGATCCGCGTTCAGTATTTCGTCCGGCGTATGTCCCGACAGTACCCGGATCAATAACGCCACAATACCTTTCACGATCAGCGCGTCACTTTCCGCTTTCAGGTATATGTTCCCATCTGCCAGATCGGCCTGCAACCATACCCGGCTCTGACAACCCTCTATCAGATTCTGTTCGGTCTTGTATTTCTCTGCTAAGGGTTCCTGTTCATTACCCAGGTCTATCAATAGCTGGTAGCGATCCATCCAGTCATCGAAATCACTGAATTCCCGGATCACCTGATCCTGTAGTTCGTTAATTGACATTGTTTTCCGTTTTAAGAATTTGTGTGCATCCTGATTACGCCAGCCGCCAGCCTGACTTCCTCAGTCTGTGAGTATGTATACAGACCGTTGACCCCGCGAAAATGGATGCAGCTCTGAGTTGCTGTATGATCCTATATAAAGAAGTCTACCTAACAAAGGATCGGATAGACCCTTGCTGCCTCGTGCCTTCTACTGGTTATTGTTCCGTATACAAAACATGCAATATTGTTTCTCCCACAGCTTTCAATGTACTCCTGTCTATATTCTCCATCGTATCCTGTACGGTGTGCCAGAATGCAAAGAAAGCATCTTCATCGCTGTGCGGGATGACATCAATGGTTTTGATGCGAGCGATTTCATTGATAAAGAGGTGATCGTCTGTAGCCGCACCTTTCTGCTCATCTATAAAAAAGTCGGCATAGCCCAGATCTTTGGCTTTGGCCCATACCTTCTGGCAAATATCCCTTGCAAACCTCATGGAATAATACTCTTTATAGAACCGCGCGTCTTTTCCACCTACCATATCCAGGAGAATACCGAACCGCGCGTTGTATCCCTCTACATGAGGTACACGTGACCAGTATTGCGATCCCAGGCACCAATATTCGTCCAGGTGTTTTCCCTGATAGAAACGGGGTGCTCCGTAATCTTCCGCGTCAAAAAAGATAATATCTACTCCCAGTTCCGGTTCGTTGTCCCGGATGGCGCGGGCTATTTCCAGCAATACACCCACACCACTGGCCGCGTCGTTGGCACCCAGGATCGGCGTATTCCAGTTTTTCTCATCCGGATCCGCATCCGCCCATTTGCGGGTATCCCAATGCGCAAACAAAGCGATGCGTTTTTTCTTTTCCGGACTGTAAGAGCCGATGATGTTGCGCGCTTTCAGTACCGTACCATCGAAGGCGATCAGATCGGCATACTGGCTGGTCACTTTCGCACCCAATTCTTTCAGCTTAGTGGCCAGGAACTCTCCGCAGGCCACATGCTGCGGCGTATTAGGCACCCGAGGGCCAAATGCCACCTGCGCCTCTATATACGCGTATGCACTGTCTGCGTCGAACGCCGGTACCTCTATGTGCTCTGTAGAGGCAACAGGTACTTGTTTGCCATTGGAGCCGCATGCCACAAATAACACCCCGCAGGTCGCGGCAATCAGGGAATAGATCTTGTTTCTCATCTCTTTGCTATAGGTAAATCATGTAAGATACGCCTTGGACATTTCCGCAAATGGATTTGCATCCTGCCGCTTGGCTTTCACTTTGTTTGAATACTATTTTTATCTCACCTCCGGCACAGAGCCAGGGGCCCGACCGCTGTCATACGTCAGGAGGTCGGCAGGAACAGGAGTTCCGTCTTTTTCTTGCCGACTTCCAGTTGTACCCGCGCGCCGTTGATGAGCGGGTAATTCCGGGTTACATGTCCGACGGGAAAGTCGAAGCAGATCGGATAGTCATACCCTTTCAGCAGATCGGCCAGGGCCCCATAGAGTACTTTACCCAGCGATTTGTCCTCTTCGTAGTCGGTAAACTGTCCGATGATCAGACCCGATAACCGATCCAGTACTCCGCCCAGTTTCAGGTTGTAAAACATACGCTCTATCGCATGCGGGCGTTCACCGATATCCTCTACAAAGAGTATCGTGCCTTCGGGAGGAATATCCATGGGCGTGCCACGCAATCCATAGAACACCGCCAGATTGCCTCCGCGCAGTATACCTCCGCACAAACCGGTATGATTGAAGCGGTGTGCCGGACAGGTATATTCCGGCAATTCCCCGAAGAGGATCTGTTTCAGATACAGGGCTGCCGGATCGTCTGCCGCTTCCACCGTCAGGTGCCGGGCCATGGGGGCATGCAGCGAAGCAAATCCCTGCTGCTGATACAAGTTGTGCAGAGCCGTGATATCACTGAAACCCATCAGCCATTTCGGATGTTCACGGAACCGGGTAAAGTCTATCCTGTCCAGGATATGCACCACTCCATATCCTCCCCGGCTACACAGGATCGCTCTGATCTCTGTATCGTCCATCGCTTTTTGCAGGTCACGGTGGCGTTGCCGGCTGGTACCGGCATAGAGGCCGTGGGCATGTCCCGCGTACTTACCTGGTATGGGGTCCAGCCCCCACGAGATCAGGCGCTGACAGGCACCTTTCAGAAAGCTCTTATCAATTTTTCCCGAAGGCGACACAATGGCCACCTTGTCTCCCTCTTGCAGATAAGCGGGAAACAGAGGCACCTTCTTTGGTAAAGGAGCCCTTTCCGGATGTTGAGTAGATTCCATATTCATCTTCCCTGCAAAAATACATCAAAAAAACCGATCTTTTTGTGTCGATGAACTATTTAGATGACTTTCTGTCTTTTTGTTAGTTTTTATTTGTTATTTTAGCGGGTGTATGCAGTGAGATCTGGATTTTTTTCTGATATTTGTTGAAAACCTGTCCTTATGGAAGTCATTCGTAGTTTTGCCCAACTCACCCGCCATCTGGAGACCCTCCAGGTGCGCAAACGTGTGGTTGTGGTATGTCCTCAGGACCCTCATACAGACTACGCGCTGAACCGGGCGGTAGAAAAAGGCTTTGCCGAACTCCTGCTGATCGGCAATCCTGCTGCGTGGAAGCGGTTCCGGGTCATACGTGAGCATCCGGAGCATGTACGTACCCTTTCAGTGAAAGACCCGGACGAAGCGGCCCGCCAGGCTGTCGGCATAGTGAAAGCGGGACAGGCAGACATTCTGATGAAAGGCATCATCAATACAGACAATCTCCTGCATGCCATCTTAGACCATGAGAACGGTTTGTTGCCCAGAGGGAAGATCCTCACCCATCTGGCGGTGATGGAGATCCCTACGTATGAAAAACTGCTGTTCTTTTCAGATGCCGCGGTCATACCCCGTCCTACGTTGCAACAGCGCATCGAAATGATCTGGTATGCCATCCATACCTGTCGTGAGTTTGGTATCCGTCGGCCACGTATTGCCCTGATCCACTGTACGGAAAAGGTAAGTGCCAAATTCCCTTACTCACTGGATTATGTGAATATCGTGGAGCTGGCCGAGGGCGGTGAGTTTGGCGACGTGATCATAGATGGTCCGCTGGATGTACGCACCTCCTGCGAAGCCGTAAGTGGAGATATCAAAGGGATCGTCTCACCTATCAATGGGAAAGCCGATGTGCTCATCTTTCCCAATATAGAGTCTGCCAATGCTTTCTACAAATCGGTATCTCTCTTTGCCCGTGCCGAGATGGCGGGTATCTTGTAGGGACCCAGTTGTCCGGTAGTATTGCCTTCGCGCAGCGATTCCGGCCTTTCCAAGTATTACAGTCTGGCCATGGCCTGCTTGGTCCACCCTTGAACGCGATACATATGGATATATTGGTCATTAACCCCGGATCTACTTCTACCAGGATCGCTGTATACAGCGATCAGAGAGTGGTATTCACCGTGAATATCCGTCACGAACCCGAACAGCTTTCCGGCCTCCCGGCTATTACCGATCAGCTTGATTTTCGCAGAGAAGTTATCCTCCGTGAACTTTCTGACCGTCAGATTCCCCTTCGGTTCGACGCGGTCATCGGCAGGGGAGGGTTGCTGAGGCCCGTGCCGGGTGGGGTGTATATAGTCAATGAACGCATGAAACATGAGGTCAGGTCACCTCACCGGCAGCATGCCAGCAACCTGGGATGCCTGCTGGCCGATGAGATCGTTTCGTTGTCTGGCGGAGTGGCACTCATCGCGGACCCGGTGGTGGTAGACGAGCTGGATGATGTGGCTCGTATTTCCGGATTGCCTGTGTTGTCCCGGCTCTCTGTTTTCCATGCCCTCAACCACAAAGCAACTGCCCGGCAATATGCCCGGGACATAGGGGTGCCTTATGAAAAGTTACATCTGATCGTGTGCCACCTGGGCGGAGGGATTTCGGTAGGTGTCCATCGGAACGGAAGCATCGTAGAGGTCAATAATGCCCTGGATGGAGAAGGTCCTTTTTCTCCCGAACGTTCGGGTACGCTTCCCGCGGGTCAGCTGGTAGATCTGTGTTTCAGCGGACGCTACACCCGCGAAGAGCTCCGGAAGATGCTGGCCGGCCGGGGAGGGTTGTTTGCTCACCTGAGATCTACCTCCGTCCCTGATCTGATCGAACGGATGCGACAGGGAGACCCGCAGGTAGAGCTGGTCCTGGAAGCTATGATCTATCAGATAGCACGTAGCATCGGCGCGGCTTCCACGGTTGTGTGCGGTCAGGTAGACGCGATCCTGCTTACAGGGGGGGATGGCACACTCGTCATACATTGTACAGCGGCTGAAGGAGCGTGTCGGGTTTCTGGCACCTGTTTGTGTCTATCCCGGTGAGAATGAGATGAACGCTTTGGCTACCAATGCCCTGGCAGTGCTGAAAGGAGACCTGCCCCTGATGGAATATATTTGAGTATCCTTCCGGCCACTCTTGCTGTGTCTGTGGTGGGGGTCTCTTTTGCTGTATTTTTGCTTTTTCCTGACCGGAGAGAGGGTTCAGGAGGGGTAACCTCCCTGCTCACAGGAAGTTCTGCTACATTCCCTTATAGAGAATAATCTGGCTCAGATATAAACTTTTTGCTAAAAAAGGGGGAGCAAAGAGATTTTTCTCATATATTTGCAAGGTGTTAAGTTAATAAATTGATTAAGGTCGATTTTTGACTGTTTCGAATCGGAAAGTATGGGGGTACTTTCCGATTCTTTTTTTATTCCCGGTAGTTCGATTTGCTGAATAAATAAAAAATCAGAACGTATCCTCTGGAGGAGAATATACAGAAGAGGAGGTGTATGTCAGTTTCCGGCTGGAAATACAAATAACCCTACTGTAAGCAACTCTCCCAGCTTTATCAACCACTTGGTAGGAGTTGTCTCAAAAGTCCCTAAATGGAACGTTCACCCTCGCTACAGCATAGTCTAGCAAGGGTAAATTTGTTCAATCCGGACTTTTGGGACAACCTCCGCGGTATATGACCAATATGGATATCGCTCACGGATGTGTCTCTGCATCTATGTTTTCAGGGTATATAAGGTCTGTAAAACAGAGAGCTCGTTTATGTATCTATATATCCGTTATTCTGTCTGATGGAATGTAGATCCTATAAATATTCTATCCATTACCCACCTGTGTTTGTTGGGCGTACATCGCGGAGACGCACGCCGTGCGTCTCTACAAGTGTGTGCTACCAGCAGTATATTTATATGTTCCATCTTCCTGTTCTATCGTTCATAAAAAACGCCCCGGTTACCTGCTGGCAACCGGGGCGCGATATAAATCCTGTTTCCCTGTATCCGATCAGTTTCTTTCCGGACGTGGGATCAATACTTTGCGTGAAAGTTTGAACTTGCCTGTTTTCGGATCAATATCGATCAGTTTCACTTCGATCTCATCGCCCTCCTTGATACCGGCCTGTTCTACCGTTTCCAGACGTTTCCAGTCGATTTCCGAGATATGGAGCAATCCGTCTTTTCCGGGCAGGAATTCCACAAACGCGCCATAAGGCATCACCGAACATACTTTTCCTTTGTATACTTCGCCGATCTCCGGTACAGCCACGATGGCTTTGATCATGCGTGTAGCGCTGTCGATCGCCTTCTTGTTGGTTCCGGCAATTTCGATGCGTCCTACCCCGTTGATCTCTTCGATCGTGATCACCGCGCCTGTCTCTTCCTGCATACCCTGGATGATCTTTCCGCCCGGGCCGATCACGGCTCCGATAAATTCTTTCGGGATGATCATGGTCTCGATGCGCGGAGCATGTTCTTTGAGATCCGCGCGTGGCTCGGCCAGTGTTTCAGTGATCTTTCCTAAGATGTGCATACGTCCTTCTCTTGCCTGATTCAGTGCCTTTTCTAAGATCTCGAATGACAATCCGTCTACCTTAATATCCATCTGTGTAGCTGTGATGCCGTTCTCTGTCCCGGTCACTTTGAAGTCCATATCTCCCAGGTGGTCTTCATCTCCCAGAATGTCAGACAACACCGCGTATTTGTCTTCACCCGCGTTCTTGATCAGACCCATAGCGATACCCGATACCGGTTTCTTGATCTTCACACCGGCATCCATCAGCGCCAGTGTACCGGCACATACGGTAGCCATAGAAGAAGAACCGTTGGATTCCAGAATATCCGATACCACACGGATCACATACGGATAGTCTTCCGGGATCATGCGTTTCAGCGCGCGGTGGGCCAGGTTGCCGTGTCCCACTTCCCGACGGCCTACTCCACGTTGCGGACGTGCCTCACCGGTAGAGAAAGGAGGGAAGTTGTAGTGAAGCAGGAAACGCTCTTTACCGTGTACCAATACATCGTCGATGATCTTCTCATCTACCTTGGTTCCCAGGGTTACCGAAGTCAGTGACTGCGTCTCACCGCGGGTAAATACAGCCGAACCGTGAGGTCCCGGCAGGTAATCCACTTCTGCCCAGATCGGGCGGATCTCGTTGGTCTTGCGTCCGTCCAAACGTTTGCCCTCATCGAGGATGCTGCGACGCATGGCATCTTTCTCCACATCATGGTAGTAGCGGTCGATCAGCTTGCCTTTTTCTTCCAGTTCCTCTTCTGAGAACTGAGCTTTGAACTCGTCACGTATGGCCGTGAAAGCGTCGTGACGCTCGTGTTTGTTCGCGTTGCCCGAACTGGCCACTGCATATACCTTATCGTAGCAAGCCTTGTGTACGCGCTTGCGCAGGTCTTCGTCGTTCACTTCGTGGTCATATTCGCGTTTCACCGTCTTACCTACCGCTTCGGTCAGTTCCATCTGCACTTTGCAATGTACTTTGATCGCTTCGTGAGCCACCTTCATGGCTTCCAGCAGTTCGGCTTCCGATACTTCACTCATCTCGCCTTCCACCATCATGATGTTGTCGTAGGTGGCCCCTACCATGATGTCCATATCCGCCTGTTCCAGCTGGTCGAAAGTCGGGTTGATGATGTATTTTCCGTTTACACGGCCTACGCGTACTTCGGAAATTGGTCCGTTGAAAGGTATATCTGATACCGCCAGAGCCGCCGATGCCGCCAATCCGGCCAGCGCGTCCGGCATATCCACTCCGTCTGCGGAATAAAGTATGATGTTTACAAAAACTTCTGCGTGATAGTTGTCAGGGAGCAGAGGACGCAGCGCGCGGTCTACCAGACGGCAGGTCAGGATCTCGTAATCGGAAGCCCGGCCCTCTCTGCGGGTGAAACCTCCCGGAAAACGTCCGAACGACGCGAATTTCTCTTTGTACTCTACCTGTAAGGGCATAAAATCGGTTCCGGGAACTGCATCTTTCGCGGCACAAACAGTGGCAAGCATCATGGTGTTGCCCATGCGGAGCATGACAGAGCCATCGGCCTGTTTTGCCAGCTTTCCCGTTTCGAGCGTGATGGTTCTGCCATCTCCCAGCTCGATTGTCTTAACAATGGGGTTGATCATAAAAATTGTTTTATCTATTTTTCTTTCAAAATTCGCACAAAGATACATAAATATAAATATTAAATTTATGACTATGAGGTAAAAAGTTGAGTGTTACGCCCTTTTTTCGTCTTTTTCCAGGCAAGAAGGGGCCGAAATGCTTTGACTGAATCCGAAAAAGAAGTATATTTGCAATTCAAAATGACATACGATATGATGAAAAAGATCCTGTTCATGGCATTGGCTACCGTTGTTCTGGGAGCCTGCCAGTCCGATAAAAAATTCCATGTCAGAGGAGAGGTCTCCGGTGCCGAAGGGAAAATGCTCTATTTCGAAGCTTCGCAGATCGATGGCGTGGTTGCCCTCGACTCTGTCAGGCTCCGGGGCAGCGGCACGTTCAGCTTTGACGGCAAACGTCCGGAGTCGCCCGAGTTTTTCCGTCTGCGTGTAGACAATAAAGTGATCAATTTTTCGGTGGATTCAACCGAAACCGTTACCATCCGTGCACCCTACGAAGGGTTTGCCATAGATTATCAGGTAGAGGGTTCGCCCAACAGTGAGCGTATCAAAGAGCTTACCCTGAAACAGGCTCGCCTGCAACAGGACATCAACAACCTGGTGGCCGCCGCGCAGGGCCGCCACCTCACCAATGACGTGTTTGAAGACAGCTTAGCTACACTGATGAATACCTATAAAGACGATGTGAAACGCAACTATATCTTTGCCGCCCCCAATACGGCGGCAGCCTATTTCGCGTTGTTCCAGAAGGTAAATAACTTCCTGATCTTCGATCCGCTCAACAGCAAAGAAGATATCAAGTGTTTTGCCGCTGTAGCCACCAGCCTCAGCAACTTCTATCCGCATGCCCTCCGTTCGAAGAATCTCTACAACGTAGTGATCAAAGGCATGAAGAACACGCGTCCGCCACAGAAACGGGTGGTGGAAGTGGATGAAGAACTGGTTGCCGAGACCGGTGTGATCGACATCAGCCTGCGCGATCTCCGGGGAAATGTATGCAAACTCAGCGACCTTAAAGGCAAGGTCGTATTGCTCGACTTTACCGTCTATCAGAGCAACGTATCGGTGGCGCACAATTTCATGTTGCGCGATCTGTACGATAAGTATGCCAGTCGCGGTTTTGAGATCTATCAGGTGGCACTGGATGCCGATGAGCATTTCTGGAAGACCACTGCCGGCAATCTTCCCTGGATCACCGTGCGCGATGGCAACGGCATCTACTCGACCAACCTGGCACTTTATAACATACAGGATCTGCCTACCTGCTTCCTGATCAACCGGGCCAACGAGCTCAGCGATCGTTCGGACCATATAGACGATCTCGATCAGGCCATCCGTAAACTATTGTAAGGCAGCGGTACAATCGTTAAAGAAAGGTATAATATGTTACAAAGTATCCGGTTAGAGGTTGTATGGTAACAATTAAAACCTTATCTTTGCCAGAGAATATATAGAAAGAGGGTTCCAGCATGGCACATGTTGGAATTCTTTTTTGTTTTATATGACTATTATAAGTAACGAATTAGAACTAATAAGGAGGAAACACATCATGGCTTACATGTCTGAAGAAGGTTACAAAAAGCTCATGGCCGAGCTTAGAGAGCTCGAGACGGTGCAGCGACCGGAGATCTCGCGGCAGATTGCCGAAGCAAGAGACAAGGGAGACCTGTCTGAGAATGCCGAGTACGATGCGGCCAAAGAGGCGCAGGGAATGCTGGAAATGAAGATCAACAAACTCAAGTCGATCATTGCCGATGCCAAGATCATCGACGAGTCCAAGTTGCAGACCGAATCGGTTCAGATCCTGAATAAGGTCGAGTTGAAGAATGTTAAAAACGGAATGAAGATGGTCTATACTATCGTTTCCGAAAGCGAAGCCAATCTCAAGGAGGGAAAAATATCAGTCAATACCCCGATTGCCCGTGGCCTGCTTGGTAAGAAGGTGGGTGATGTCGCAGAGATCCAGGTGCCCCAGGGTAACATAACTCTCGAAGTAGTGGGTATTTCCGTATAATATACAAAAGGTTGATGACACATATATATTGGTCTTCAACCTTTTTTGTTTCAGACAACCTTTTTGTTTCATCCCGATATTCAGATTTCTATGGCAACCATTTTCAGTAAGATCATCGCAGGCGAGATCCCTTCTTACAAGATCGCCGAAAACGAAAAGTTCTACGCCTTCCTCGATATTCATCCGCTCACCAAAGGGCATACGCTGGTAGTTCCCCGACAGGAAGTAGACTATATCTTCGATCTGGAAGATGCCGATCTGGGAGAGATGCACATTTTTGCCGGTCATGTGGCCCGTGCCATCGAAGCTGTGATTCCGTGCAAACGTATAGGCGTTGCTGTCATCGGACTGGAAGTGCCTCACGCGCATATTCACCTGATCCCTATACAAACCGAGAAAGACATGCTTTTCTCCAACCCTAAACTCAACCTCTCTTCCGGAGAGTTCGCCTCGATCGCGCAGGCCATTCGCGATCGGCTGGAGGCGTAGACGTGTGGTTTCCTTCTTCTTTAGCTATCATACAGAAAAGCTGTCCGGGGTTCGGACAGCTTTTCTGTATGGGGTTCAGTACCGGTTCGGGAAGATCCGCTTCAGGTTTTATGAAACTACTCCGGATCGAAAAGAATTCTTCATCATTTTAGTTGAAAGAGATCAGGCCGGAGCTCAGATAAAAAAGTCGTGAATCGCGGATGGACGTAGACAATTCCGGATCGGTATCATCCAGTCAGGTAGAGAAAAAAGCGCGGTAAGCACGACCCCAATGTCTCTACCCTGCTTTTTCACGCTCGTACCTGCGGCACTCCGTTCCTTATCCTTGTGCAGCGCTTCACCCAGGCCCAGGGCAGCGTGTGTTTCGCCTTCGCTGTCACTATGGCTTCACCGCAGTTGCCCCGGGCGAGAATCAGACGTGCTTACCGCACTTTTAATCAGTAATCTGGCTAAGGACTCACCACTTATTTCTTTCAGCTAAAGTAAAGAAGAACGCCGGAAAGTAGTGAGGATCATCCCGGTCTTTTCTGTATACTATCTTTCCGGAAGATGCGTGAAACGATCTCTTTTAAGTAGGATAGTATCCTAACTGATCAGCCAATTACATATACTGTTTCAGAGGTTCCTTCTTTACAGAGTGGTTTTCTTTTTCCTCTCTCTGGGTCCCGGCTCACTGATCTGCTCGAAACGGGCATTTGCCATTTTAGTAAGGAATTTCTTATCTGTCCGGAAACAGATCCGTTTCAGAACCACCTGGTCAGGCGTACATTTTTTCGGATCTTCCACACCCTCGCTGCTGACGGCAGGGTAGAAAGTGCCCAGTCCGCGGATGGTCACCGTGCGCCCGTCTTTCAGGAAATGCGCAATGGCCGCGGGTAGTTGTTCCAGTGTAGACAATACATCCCCTGCCGTGAGCGAGCTGCGCTCTTGCAGGTAATTGCCGATCTGCTGCTCGTTCACGCCACTCTTTTGCAGCGCGTAGGGTGCCGCGTAGTAAAGCGTTTTTTCCTCTTCGCCGCTCTTGTCTACTTTCTTCCGCATTACATAATTGATACTCATATAGATTAAAGTTTACAGGTTATGTGAATCGTACTTCCCTTCTCTGTCCGGACCACTGAGGGCTTCTCCCGGCAGATCTCCGGACTTGTGCCGATGGAGACCCGGGTCTCCACCCTCTGGACATCCGGGTGTCCACCCGTGGGAGACCCGGGTCTCCACCAATAAGAATCTGACGTAAGATAGTGTAAACTCCGCACATAAGCAACTACTTCTCCGGAGTTCTCTGGGTAGCGAACAACACCCTTCCCGGAGACCTCTGAGAAGGGAAAAAGAAAAGATCCCTTTTATTCCGGGCAGGTAGATAGGCCGAAGCGGAACAAAAAGGATCTCTGTAGAAGATCAACGTTCCGTATGCCCGGAGAGGCACACGAAGAAGATCAGATATACTCTTCGCCCATTTTGATCTGGGCATCATTCACATATTTGCGGATGGCATGTTCTTTGTCTTTTTTGCAGATAAGCAATACATTGTTCGACTCCGCGATTAGATACCCCTCCAGGCCGTCTATCACTGCCAGTTTGCCCGAAGGCAGCACCACGATATTTTCTCTGGTATCATACATCAGCGATTGGCATTGCAGGGTCACATTGCCTTTTTCGTCCTGGACGGATAGGTCGTAGAGTGAGCCCCAGGTACCCAGGTCAGACCATCCGAAATCGCCCAGTGTCACATATACATTGTCTGCCTTCTCCATGATACCAATGTCTATGGATACATTGGGGCAGGTGGGGAAGTTGACATCGATAAATGTTTTCTCTTCCGGCGTGCCGTATACATCCCGTCCCGGAGCCAGTTTGTCTGCCACCTCAGGCAGCAGCGTCTCTACCGCCCTGAGGATCGTATTCACATTCCAGAGAAACAGTCCGGAGTTCCAGTAAAACTCTCCGCTCTCCAGAAATACCTTAGCCAGTTCCAGTTCCGGCTTTTCCGTAAAGGTTTTCACTTTGTAGAAGTTCTCCTCCTCTTCTTCCCCGTCGATCTGGATATATCCATATCCCGTTTCCGGACGATTGGGAGTGATGCCCAGCGTAAGCAACTTGCCCGAATCTTTTACGAACTCCAGTCCGCGCGAGATCACTTCCAGAAATTCTTCTTCTTTCAGGATCAGGTGATCCGACGGAGCCACTACGATATTCGCCTGCGGATTCAGTGCCCGTATGTGGTACGCGGCCCAGGCAATACAGGGCGCCGTATTGCGGCGGGTAGGTTCCAGCAGGATCTGACTGTCTGCCAGCTCCGGAAGTTGTTCACGTACCAGATCGGCATACATGTCATTGGTTACGATCAGTATATGCTCTTTGGGTATCACTTTACTGAATCGGTCGTAGGTCTGTTGCAACAGCGAACGGCCTGTACCAAAGAAATCGAGGAATTGTTTAGGGAGAGATTTGCGACTAAAGGGCCAGAACCGGCTACCGATCCCACCGCCCATGATCACACAATAACTATCATTGTCTGTCACCATGCGTATAGTAATTAAAGTTTTCGCTAATGTAATAAATATATCTATAATTGCCCAGAGGTTTAATGATTGTTTTCAACATTTTTATTCCTTTGAGAGGGTTGGTTGTAAAAGAGAAGTACTTCGTTTGTGTCTGATGCTTTTTCCGTATTTCCTGTTTGTCGCATACTCCGGATACAAACTATGGGTACCGCATACGATCGGCTATCAAATACCAGCGGCTCCTTGTTGCGGAACTTTTTGTGTCAGAGAGAATTAGGGATGTCGTATTTATTTTTCGACCCATTGCTCTTGCGGATATGGAAAAAAGACGTATATTTGCATCCGCAATGCCCAGATGGCGGAATCGGTAGACGCGCTGGTCTCAAACACCAGTGGATTCACTTCCATCCCGGTTCGACCCCGGGTCTGGGTACTAAAGCGGAGAAAGTTGAATGATTTTCTCCGCTTTAGTTTTTATTTCATACTATTTGTTGGTTTGC
>Ga0192245_10191_pt2 | contig 28064 bp, 20 predicted proteins | sample Koala_Koa27_M3_FD_131238 | JGI IMG/M metagenome (GOLD analysis project Ga0192245, IMG submission 131238) | Enriched cells from koala feces incubated with labeled cellulose particles, San Francisco Zoo, California, United States - Koala_Koa2-7_M3 ...
ATGACCGATCCAACTGATGTTAAAATTATATCCAATATGATCCTCTTTTCAAAGGTTGCTATTCTACAAAATCGGGATGGCAATCTACAATTTGAGGCATTTTTGTTGAAATTCCATACATTTCACCGTATAATGAAAAAGCATTCATATATTTACTATTTATGGTAAAAATAATCGCACAACTCTGAGGGGGATTTTATGTACAGTCTGCTAATTGTAGATGATGAAAAGAAACTGCGGGAAGGGATTGCATCCTTATATGACTGGAACAGTCTTGGATTTGAGGTAGACGCATGCCTGGAAAACGGAAAACTGGCCATTGATTACATTCTCCACCATCCGGTTGACGCGGTCCTCTGCGATATCCGCATGCCGGTCCTGGACGGAATCGCCTTTGCCAAGTATATCCACGACCAAAAGATACACACAAAGGTTGTTTTCCTCAGCGGTTATTCTGATTTTGAGCTGGCCCAGAAAGCCATCCGGTACCAGGTTACGGATTATATCCTGAAACCCACCACATATATGGAAATATTTACTGTTTTTAATAAGATCAAAGAAGTACTGGACAGTGAGCATTTACAGACATCCCTGATTCCCGGTACAGACCAGGGAGATTCCCCGATCATCCCCTACATAAAACGCTATGTGTCGGAAAACCTTGCCTCTGCTTCCCTGAATAAGATCTCACTGGAGCTCAATCTGACTCCCAACTACCTTTCCAAACTATTCAGGGAGCAGATGGATATCACATTTACAGAATACCTGATACAGGAAAAAATGAATTATGCGTGCCAGCTTCTCCAGAACGTAAATTTCAAGGTGTATGAGGTGTCCTTAATGTGCGGTTATGACAATCCGAAAAACTTTGTAAAAACCTTCCGCCAGTCCGTTGGATGTACTCCCCAGGAATACAGAAAGGGGCGTACAAAATGCTGAAACGTTCCCTGCGCAACAGTTTTCTGCGCATTGCCAGTCTGATCTGCCTGCCCATCCTCTGTGTCGGCACCCTGGTCTTTTATTTTTCATTCACCACCCTTGTAAAGGAGACTCAGAACCGTATTAATGCCTCCTGCCATCTGATGGAGCAGTCCCTGACCAATGTTTTCCGTGAAGTCAACAAGCAGAAATCGCTGTTTGAGGGCAATTCCATTCTGTATCTCACCATCCTGCAGCTTCTCAACAATGAAACGCTGACCTACGAACAGGTACAGACCCTGCGCACCATCACTCCGATCTTTAACAGCACTTTGGGATACGACAATATTTATCACTCCCTGTATGTTTACATGCCCAACCGGTTTGACAATTTCTTTTCGTCCAATAACCGCAGGGAGAACCTTAAGACAACCAGGGACCCGGAGTGGTACCAGACGTTCCTCAATATGCCGGAAGATGAAAATATACTGATCCAGCGCAGGACCATCCGGGAATCCTCCCTCCTCACCTATGATGTGATATCTATTTACCAGCGCTTTCACAAAAACAATGTGATCGTGATCAATATCCGCAGCTCCTATTTTGAGAATATCCTCACCGATGTGGCTGAGCTGGAGAACATGCAGTTTTTCCTGCTGGATCTTAAGAACCAGCCCCTGGTATCCAGCCTTAACACAGAGGACAGCCATGGCATAGATTTTACATCCATCATGGAGCAGGATTCAGATACCATCACCATCCGCCATCAGGATTATTTCGTGGAAGCGGTCAATGACAACCCTTATATGAACTATGTGTTTCTGATCCCCCGCCGATCCCTGTACGCCCTGTCCAATAAGATCCTGGCAACCACGTTTCTCACAGGCGGGCTGGGGCTTCTCATAAGCATCAGTATCGCCTGGTACACAAATGACCAGAGAAGAAACCAGATCTTCAGCATTTTGTCGGTTTTTGAAGCCGCGGAAAAACAGCAGCAGCTTCCTGAAATGGTGCCTGTTATCACAGATGAATACAGCCTGATCCTGAACAATATCATAAAGACGTTTTTGAGGAACAATGAGCTGAATATGAAGCTGACCAACCTTCAATACCAGAAGGCATCCGCTGAGCTGGTTGCCCTGCAATGCCAGCTCAATCCCCACTTCCTGTTCAATACCCTGCAGACCATTAATTTTGAACTGATGCAGCTTCCCGGCTCTGCCGGTGCTGTCCGGATGCTGGCCAACCTTTCCCACCTGCTGCGCTATACTTTGGATTCCCCTGAAAAGCTGCCTTCCCTCCAGGATGAGATATTGGCGACCAAGGAATATATCGCCCTTCAGAAGGTCCGGTACGGGGACACCTTTGACGTGCTGTGGGATTATGAGGAGGATGCATTGCAGGAACTGGTGAAGCGGCTTCTGATCCAGCCTATCATCGAGAATTCCCTTCTCTATGGCATGAAGGGAAAACAGGGAAAAATGATCATCAAGATCAAGATCCTGAAACAAAACCATGCACTGAACTATACCATTATAGACAACGGAACCGGCATGGCTCCCGCCCGTCTCCGGGAGATCGCAGAGTGCCTGAAGCAGGAGAATTACGTGCCTCATAACCATATCGGCCTGGCCAACACCAATCAGAGGATCAAACTGCAGTATCCCGGATCACCGGGCATCCATCTCTATTCCAAAGAGAATATGGGCACTATTGTATCCTGGTCCTGCCCTCTGGCAGAACCATGACAAATGCCTTTCACACGTCTCCCAGCGCCCGCTTGAGCAGCCCGTTAAAGCGCGCCACGGGTGTAAACAAAAAGGAGAAGACCTGTATCTCAGATCTTCTCCCTTTCAAACTCATCCAGAAATCCCATGGCATCCTTCAGGGTATTCCTCCAGCCAAATTTCTTCAGATCCACCCGGTTATCCGGAGATACGGCCACTCCCTCATCCATCAGGAGCCGCTTTTGCAATCCCGGATAATCAAAGCTGGCCGCCCCGCTTAGGAATCCCTGGCCATTGACCACGCGGTGGGCCGGGACCTGGCCGGACAGATCATTCCTAAGGGCGTAGCCCACCTGCCTGGCGTTCTTTGGGCGGCCGCAGAGCAGGGCGATCTGTCCATAGGTCACCACACGCCCTTCCGGCACAGCCCTCAGAACCACTCCTACGCGGCGGTAAAAATCCACGGCCGCCCCGGACCCTGTCTTCTGCTTAGGATCCGCCTTACCGGTTCCTCTGTCCATAATATGCGTTTGGACCATGCTTGCGCATGAAATGCTTATCCAGCATACACTGTGGGGCGGGCTCCACCTGTGGGTTAAGCATCTCGGTCATGTAATTCATCTTGGCCACTTCCTCCAGCACCACGGCATTGTGCACTGCCTCAGCCGCGTCCTTTCCCCAGGTAAAGGGCCCGTGGTTCTTGCACAGCACTGCCGGGACATAGACAGGGTTCTTGCCTGCAAAGGTCTCCACGATCACCTTGCCAGTGTTCATCTCATACCCTTCCTCGATCTCCTCCTCGGTCAGGTTCCTTGCGCATGGGATCTCTCCGTAAAAATAATCCGCATGGGTGGTCCCATAGCATGGAAGCGCCCTTCCGGCCTGGGCCCAGGCCGCGGCGTGGGGAGAGTGGGTGTGCACAATGCCGCCAATGTCCTTAAATGCCTTGTACAATTCCACATGGGTTGCAGTATCTGAGGATGGGTTCATATCGCCCTCCACCTTGTTGCCCTCCAGATCTACCACTACCATCTGGGATGGTTTCAGCTTGTCATAGTCCACGCCGCTGGGCTTGATCACAAAAAGTCCCTTTTCCCTGTCAATGCCGCTGACATTTCCCCAAGTATAAGTGATCAGCCCTCTTCTGGGCAGTTCCATGTTTGCTTCATATACGATCTGTTTCAGTTCCTCTAACATCTCTGTTCCTCCATCGGCCTTTTGCCTGTTATTCCGTCTATCTCATATGATCCACAGCCGCCCGTTCAATGGCAAGCCCCTGTGCGTACCTCTCCATAAATGCCTCAAAACCTTCCACGTCTTCCTTCACCGGCTCCACACAAATGCCCTGATCTCCTCCGAATACCTGATCCGCCAGATACCGGTCCAGGCTCTGGCCCTCTTTCCTGTTCCTCATAAAGGCTGCCAGCAGGGCAATTCCCCATGCTCCGCCTTCACCGGCCGTTTCCATCACGGATACAGGCGCGTTCATGGCCCCTGCCAGGATCCTCTGGCCCACACCCTTTGTCTTAAACAGGCCTCCATGGCCCAGCAGGGTATCCACCTTCACATGTTCCTTCTTTAACAGGATATCCATACCTGTCTTAAGCGCTCCCAGAGAAGTATAAAGGTGTACCCTCATAAAGTTGGCAAGGCTGAACCTGCTGTCCGGCATGCGCACAAACAGGGGGCGTCCCTCCTCAAAGTGGGTGATGTGCTCTCCGGAGAAATAGTTATAGGCCAGCAGGCCGCCGCAGTCCGGATCTCCCTCCAGCGCCTTGTTATAAAGCGTTCCAAACAGGTCGTTCATATCCGCCTTCATGCCCATTGTCTCTAAAAATTCCTTAAACAGGTTCACCCATGCATCGAGGTCGGAGGTGCAGTTATTACAGTGCACCATTGCCACCATGTCACCGGCCGGCGTGGTTACCAGATCGATCTCCGGGTACACATGCTCCAATTCTTTTTCCAGAACCACCATGGCAAACACACTTGTACCAGCAGACACATTGCCGGTGCGTACCGCAACACTGTTGGTGGCCGCCATGCCGGTTCCCGCATCCCCTTCCGGTGGACACATGGGAATCCCTGCCTTCAGGCTGCCGGATGTATCCAAAAGCTTTGCGCCTTCCTCTGTAAGTGTGCCCGCATCCTCTCCAGCCACCAGGGCTTTGGGAAGTATATCCCGCAATTTCCATGGGAAATGCTCCCCGGCCACCAGTTCGTCAAACTGGTCGATCCTCTTCTGGTCAAAATCCTTTGTATGGATATCCACCGGGAACATACCAGCCACATCACCGATTCCCAGGACCTTCCTCCCTGTCAGCTTCCAGTGCACATATCCCTCCAGGGTAATGAGGTAGTCGATCTCCTTTACATGCTCCTCCTTGTTAAGGATGGCCTGGTACAGATGGGCAATGCTCCATCTCTGAGGCACGTTGTAACGGAAGACCTGGGTCAGCTTCTCAGAGGCCGGACCTGTGATGGTGTTCCTCCAGGTACGGAAGGGAACCAGCAGATCGCCCTCCTTATTAAATGCCATGTAGCCGTGCATCATGGCTGAAAATCCAATGGAGCCAACCGTGGTAAGAGTGACGCCGTACTTATCCTTCACATCCGCCGCCATGGCTGCGTAGCAGTCCTGTATGCCGGTCCAGATATCCTCCAGGGTATAGGTCCAGATATGATCCACATACCGGTTCTCCCAGTCATGGCTTCCGGAAGCAATCGGAGTGTGGTCCTCCCCGATGAGCACTGCCTTGATTCTGGTGGAGCCCAGTTCGATTCCCAGCGATGTGTTTCCTTTTTCAATCCATTCCCTGACTGTATTATGATCTAAACTCATAAAATCCCCCTCCCTTATCTGTAGACCGCCCCATTCCAGCGCATCTCGTTCTTCAGTCCTCTGATGGTGGTATCCTTGTCAATATAAACCACTTCAATGCCCATGGACTCTGCCCAGTCTCCCATCTGCTCTGCCGTCAGGTCATAGGAGAATGCGGTATGATGGGCGCCACCGGCCAGGATCCATGCCTCCGCACCTGTTGCCAGGCTGGGCTCAGGGGTCCAGAACGCGGTTGCCACGGGAAGCTTAGGCATTGCCTTCTCCGTCTTCCTGCATTCCACATCATTGATGATCAGGCGGAACCTGGTTCCCAGGTCCACAAGTGAGGTTGCAATGCCATGTCCTGTCTTGGACGTGAACACAAGCCTTGCAGGGTCCTCCCTGTCGCCCATGGACAGCGGATTTACCTTGATGCTGATCTCCCCATCGGCGATGGACGGGCAGACCTCCAGCATATGGGCCTCCAGGATCCCCTCCTTGCCCGGCACCAGATTGTATGTATAGTCCTCCATAAAGGATGTGCCCTTTGCGTTCTTAACGCCCTGGGCCATGATCTTCATGAGCCTTACCATGGCGGCTGTCTTCCAGTCTCCCTCGCCGCCAAATCCATAGCCCTTTTCCATCAGCCTCTGGATCGCCAGGCCCGGAAGCTGCTGCAGCTCGCCCAGATCGCCGAAATGGGTCACAATGGCATGATAATCCTTTTCAACAAGGAATCTCTCAAGTCCTGCCTCGATCTGCGCCTGCACCGCCACATGGCGTTTAAATTCCTCAGGATCCCTTCCCTCCAGCAGGATGATATATTTGCTGTAATACTCGTCAACCAGGGCTGTGATATCCCCTTTGGGAACCGCCTTCACATACTGGCACAGTTCATTTACCGGGTAGGCATCCACCTCCCAGCCGAATTTCACCTGGGCCTCTACCTTATCTCCCTCTGTGACAGCCACGTTTCTCATGTTGTCGGCAAATCTCACCACCCTCACATGGCTGCTTTCCATGATCCCCACCGCAGTGCGCATCCAGCCCGCAATTCGGCCGACCACCTTCTCATCGCTCCAGTGTCCCACGATCACCTTCCGCTCAATGCCCATGCGTGTGACCATATGGCCGTATTCCCTGTCGCCGTGTGCGGACTGGTTCTCATTCATAAAATCCATGTCAATGGTGTCATAAGGGATCTCCCGGTTAAACTGGGTATGGAAATGCATCAGAGGCTTTCTAAACTCCTGGAGTCCCAGAATCCAGGACTTGGCCGGTGAAAATGTGTGCATCCATGTGATGACGCCTGCGCACTCCTCATCAGCATTTGCCTCGTTAAACGTCCTGCGGATCAGTTCATTGGTGATCAGGGTTGGTTTCCATACCACTTCGTATGGAAGGATCCCTGACCGGTTCAGGCTTTCCACAATGATCCTGGAGTGCTCCGCCACATGTGCCAGGCACTCCTCCCCATACAGATCCTGTGAACCGGTGCAGAACCAAAACTTATAATTTTTAACTCCTGTCATTTTTATCGTCCTCCTGGATATTATAATATTTTTTTACTGCTTTGCATCATCATCTTTTATAAGCTTTACGGAATCCCGCCCAATCACATCCGGGTCAAAGCGATAGTTCCCGTCAAAACATGGATTCTCGATCATCTTCACAATATTCTCAGCCGCTTTCCGCCCCAGCTCCTCCATGGGATAGGGCAGGGATGTGATTGGCACCTCCGCCAGGGTGGAAAGCTCCGAATTGTCAATACCCACCAGGGAAAGCTGGTCCGGAATGGAGATTCCCCGTTTTTCACAGATGCCGGACAGAATATAGGCCACCTCATCATTATAACACACAACAGCCGTACAGTCCCCGATGCGGCGGAAGAGATAGTCTGACCAATACTCCATCTCCACCATATCCTCGGAATCGATCCACACCACATTCCTGTCCTTGGCCCTTAAACCAGCCTCCTCCATTCCCTGCATAAACCCCTTGTAGCGCAGAGGCCCCTGTCCGTCATCGCATTTAAAGATACCGCCGATCTTCCTATGTCCGGCCTTTACCAGGTACTCCACAGCCTTTCTGCCCACACTCACATCATCCATTGCCACAAAGGGCAGGCCCAGCTCCGGATACGTGCAGTTAAAGAACAAAACCGGTATATGCCTATTCATCAGTTCCCTGTAGCAGCGCAGGTTGGGATTAGGCAGAGCGCTTTTGGCCGGCTCCACGATCAGGCCGTCTATCATATCCTTGTCGATCAGGTTGCTCAGTATCTCCTGCTCCCTGCCGGTCCGGTTGCCTGTAAAGGCGATCTGGGTCGTATATCCCTTCTGTGACAGCACGCTTTCTATCTCCCTGAGTACGGTGGGAAATACATAGCTGTCCACATAGGTGCTGATCACGGCAATGTTCATATACCGCTCCTGGCGCCCCAGCCTGCCCTCTCCGCCCACATAGGTCCCGCTTCCCCTGACCCTGGTCACCAGTTTCTGCTGTTCCAGCAGGTCGATGGCATGGCGGATCGTCTGGCGGCTCAGCTGAAACCGCTGGCTGAGTTCATTCTCCGAGGGAAGCCTGGCCCCCAGCTTCAGACTCCCATTGCTCATACTTTCCACAATCCAGTTATAGACCACCCGATATTTTGGTTCCTGTAATCCCATAAGCAGCCCCTGTTCCTCATTTTTATGTACGTACAACTTACCCGGTAATCATGCAGCCAAGTTCCGGTGCACGGGGCAGCCTATCACAGGTCTTTTTCGCAAAACGCATGCATCCATCTGCGGTTTTGATCATAATATCTGCCCATATCCCTGGATATTTCGTTTATTTAACCAATCAATCCTCTTTATTCCTACTATACATTTTTCCGATATAGATGTCAACAAGTATTGATAACTTTTTTGAATTCTAAAAATATGTACGTACAACTTTAGTGCGGAGATAAACAGAGACAGATATGGCTTTGAAATCATTTCTCAAACCTTTTTTGATTTTATATTGACACAGATGTTATATTATGAGATACTTTAATATATAGTTTTGATTACTACATATGGAGGTATGAGATGAAGACTGCTATTTTAATTGACTCAGGCTGCGATGTATCCGATGAACTGGCCCGAACATATCACATGAAGGTAATGCGCCTTCATATCATTTATCCTGAAAAAGATTATATTGACGGAACGGACATAACAGCTGAGACCGTTTACCAGCGTTTCCCCAGGGAGATCCCCATCACCTCCACCCCCAGTCCCCAGGATGTGAGGGAGATGCTGGACGAGATCAAATCAGAAGGTTACACCCATGTGCTGGCCTTCTGCATTTCCAGCGGTTTAAGCGGCACCTTTAATACGGTGGGATGTGCCCTGGAGGAGGACACGGACCTGACCTCTTTTGTGCTGGACACCAGAAGCATCTCCTTTGGAGCCGGCATACTGGCTGTGTGGGCCGCCATGCAGCTGGAGGAGGGAAGGACCTTTGATGAACTGAAAGAGATCCTTCCCGGAAAGGTAAAGGATTCCAAGGTCTTCTATTACATGGACACCCTGACCTACCTGCGCAAGGGCGGCCGCATCGGCCTGGTCACCTCCGTGGTGGGCAGCATGCTGAACATTAAACCCATTATCTCCTGCAACGGTGACGGCGTCTACTACACAGCAGCCAAGATACGGGGCGCAAAGCAGGGCCTTACCAGGCTTCTGGAAGAAGCAGGGAAATTCGCGGGCAACGGCCCATGTCTCACCGCTCTGCTTAACGGCCAGGGACAGGACGCCGCTGATGCGCTCCGCCCCAGACTGACCACCGGCATCCCCAATGGGACACTGATCATGGAAAAGGCCATCACCGCATCCCTGGCCGTACATACCGGCCCCGGGCTTGTGGGGATCGGAGTTCTCCGCCTGTAAATTCCAGTCTTTATTTCCGTATTCAAAATCCCGGTACTGCATCACATCCCTTTCGATGCGGTACCGGGATTCTTGCTTGTGTCCATAACTCTCTGTACATGATCCGCTGCCGCGTAATTCTACTTATTCTTTCTCTTAAATGCCGCGATCAGGCTCTGCAGTACAATAAAGAAACAAAGCAGCGCCGCAATGGTGATCCTGGTCCACCAGGAGGACAGGGTTCCCTGGAAGGTGATAAATGATTCAATGGTTCCTTTGATCAGCACGCCGAACAGGCTGCCGATCACATTTCCCACACCGCCGGTGAGCAGGGTGCCGCCGATGACGGATGAGGCAATGGCGTCCATCTCAAAGCCCTTGGCCTGCTCCACAAAGCCGGAACAGGTATTCATACAGAACAGAAGTCCTCCAAGTCCTGCCAAAAAACCATCCAGCACATAGGCCTGGAGTTTTATCTTCCTTACATTCAAACCTAAAAGCAGGGCAGACTGCTCATTTCCGCCGATGGCGTAGATGGAACGTCCGAATTTGGTATACTTTAAAAGGATAAAGATAAGCACCAGCATCACCAGGGCAATGATCACACTTGGGTAGATATAGGGATAGATCATGATCCCCTTCTTGTTCAAATAACCGCCAAAGGGAAGATACATCTTAAAGGTTGCCATGGACTTAAAGGTCTCATTATTAATGCTGATCATTTCCTGGCTGATGATGGAGGTCATGCCCCTTGCAAAGAACATGCCTGCCAGTGTGACGATAAAGGGCTGTATCTTCAGATACGCCACCAGGAAGCCCTGCACCAGGCCAAAGACGCAGCCGGTGAGCAGGACAATGATGATGGCGGGGACAGCGCCGATCCCCCCCTTTTCCATCATCCACGCCAGCATCATACACACCATGGCCACAACAGAGCCAACGGAAATGTCAATGCCGCCCGTGATCATGACAATGGTCATGCCCGTTGCCACCACGATCAATCCTGCATTGGAGATAAACAGGTTCAGGAAATTCTGCACCTTGGCAAACCCGCGGCCGCCAAACATGAGGATACCCACAATATACATGACAAAAAACAATACAATGGTCACTACCAGCAAAAAGGAGTTGCCGTCCAGTTTTTTCTTTGTGTTGCCGTTCTTCATTATGCCGCTCCTCCTTCCACTGTCTTAGACGCATGCTTTGCCGTCAAACGCTTCTTAAACTTCTTAAGCTCCTCGGACTGCACTGCCACAATGATGATGACCACGATCGCCTTGTACACCGGAATCTGGTCCGAAGGCACGCTCATGGCATAGAGGGTGGTGGTCAGGGCCTGGATGGTGTAGGCACCGATAACAGAGCCCAGCAATGAGAATTTTCCGCCTCCCAGGGAGTTTCCTCCCAAGGCCACGGCGGCGATGGCGTCCAGCTCCATGTTAAGTCCGATGTTGTTGGCATCCGCGGAGTAGATACGTGATGATGCCACCAGTCCGGCTATGCCTGCGTAAAGGCCGCAGAACGCATAAGCCATCCAGATGATCTTTGTGGACTTAAGACCCACCAGGCGGGAAGCCCGTTCATTAATGCCCACGGCCTGCACGTACATTCCCATGGCCGTCTTTTTAAGGAGTACATAGGTGAGGACCACCACCAGGACCGCCACAAAAATGGGGGTGGGAATGGGGATTCCCGGGATATTGGAGCCCAGCAGCTTATATCCGTCCACACGGATATAGGTGATCTGTCCGTTGGTGACCAGCTGTGAGATTCCCCTTCCTGCCGTGAACAGGATCAGGGTGGCTACCATGGGCTGTATCTTCAGCTTCGCTACCAGAAAGCCGTTAAAGCAGCCGCACAGGACAGCCACGGCCAGACCGGCCAGCACGGCCAGTATGTATGGATTGGCGTATTCATTGACCGAGACCTCTCCTCCGGCCAGCACATGGGTACATACGGAAGCCGCCACCGCCATGACAGCGCCCACGGAAATATCCGTTCCCGCCGAGGCAGACACCACCAGAGTCATGCCCACGGCCAGCACCACCAGCTCGCTGGCACGGTTGATCACGTCAATGATGTACCCGTAAAGGACTCCGTTGGTAATGGATATCTTAAAAAATGTGGGGGTGGTTACAAGATTAATAAGCAGCACAATCAGCAGACAGGACAGGGGAAGAAAAAGCCTGTATCCTGTTACCTTCTTCACTTTCTCCATCATTCTTCCCCTCCTCCTGCAATTGCTTTCATTATGGAATCCTGGCTCAGCTCGCCCTCCGCCAGTTCCCCTACCTTTTCGCCGTCCCGCATGACCGCCATGCGGCTGCAGGTGCGCAGCATTTCCTCTATCTCCGATGAGATGAACACCACGCTCATTCCATCCTCAGCCAGCTTCAGCACCAGCTTTTGTATCTCTGTCTTTGTACCGATATCAATACCTCTGGTAGGCTCATCCAGGATCAGGAAATCCGGCTGGGTGAGAAGCCATCTGCCCAGGATCACCTTCTGCTGGTTGCCTCCTGACAGCTGTTTAATGGGGGTTTCCCTGTCAGCTGTCTTGATCTGGAGGATATCGATATACTGGTCCGTGAATTCTTCCTGTTCTTTTCTTGACATCAGCTTAAACATGCCTTTTTTGCCTGGAGGGCAATGATGATGTTCTCACGCACGGACAGGTCCGCTATGATTCCCTCTTCCTTGCGGTTTTCCGGAAGATAGGCCATTCCGTGCATCATAGCGTCAATGGGGGTTCCTGCCTTTAACTTCCGTCCCTTGACCGAGAGCTCACCGCTGTCCGGCTTATCCGCCCCGTAAATCGCCCTCACCAGCTCGGAACGTCCTGAACCCAGAAGTCCTGTAAGCCCGATCACCTCGCCCTTGTGGATGTCCAGGTTAAAGGGCTTGATGGTTCCCTTGTGGCCCAATCCCTTTGCGCTGATGACCACTTCCTCCTTAACCGTGGAAATGCCTTCCTTCTTAATGGCTGCCAGGTCGTCAAAGTCCTTGCCCATCATCTTTGCCACAAGCTGTACCCTTGGCAGGTCCTCAATCTTGTATTCCCCCACCAGGGTCCCGTTTCTCAGGACCGTAATCCTGTTGCATACCGCATATACCTGCTCCAGGAAATGGGTTACAAAGATGATACCGATCCCCTTATCCCGCAGCTGTCGCATCAGCACAAACAGCTTTTCCACCTCGCCGTCATCCAGGGATGATGTGGGCTCATCCAGGATCAGCACCTTGGCGGACATATCCACTGCACGTGCAATGGCTATCATCTGCTGGATGGCAATGGAATAGTTTTCCACTGCTGCCGACACATCAATATGGATATCCAGACTTTCCAAAAGCGTCTGGGCATTCTTTCTCATAGTCTTCCAGTTAATGAGAGGCCCGACCTTTGGTTCACGCCCAATGTACAGGTTTTCTGCAACTGACAGGTTGGGGCACAGGTTCACTTCCTGGTAAACCGTACTGATACCATTTGCCTGTGCTTCCTGGGGAGACCGGTTAATGATCATACCGGACGAACCATCCATTTGGATCGTGCCGGTCTCAAACTCCTCCACGCCGGTAAGAACCTTGATAAGCGTTGACTTTCCGGCGCCATTTTCCCCCATAAGGGCGTGGATCTCGCCTTTCCTCAAGGTAAAGTCCACGTTCTCCAGGGCCTTTACTCCGGGGAAATTCTTATTGATTCCCCGCATTTCCAAAACAATGTTCTGCTCCATGGGATTTCCGCCTTTCTACCGTTTTTTGCCCAGGTTTACAGGGCTCCCTTCCTGTCATCCGCACTCCGGGCTTAAAAAGGGAGAGAGCCGTGCAACGACTCTCCCCACCGCCTTTCCTCTGATGACTATTAATAAGCGCGCTCAGCCTTGATGGCTTCCAGATCCATGGATGTATCGAAGTAAGCCTCATCTACATACTGGATTTTCTCTACAGTCTCGCCTTTTTCCAGCTTCTTGATGATCTCATCCACACGTGGTCCGTGAAGTGGGTTACACTCAAATGCTGCGTTTAAGTCGCCTGCGATCATTGCGTCAAATGCTGCCTTAACTGCGTCAAAGGAGAAGATGATGATGTCACCATCAGGTCCGCAGGTCTTGCCTGCTGCTTTGATCGCATCGATGGCGCCAAATGCCATGTTGTCGTTCTCAGCCACTACTACATCAATATCGTCATAGGACTTTAAGAAGGACTCCATCACTTCCTGACCCTTAGCCTGTGTAAATTCACCGGTCTGCTTATCTAACATCTTCCAGTTGCTGTGCTCGGCAAGGATATTGGCAAAACCTTCTGTACGGCCAACCTGTGCAGATGCACCGATGGTTCCCTGAAGGGTTACAATGTTGATCTCCTCATCACCTCTGCCCTGATCCTCCAGGTACTTGGCCAGCCATGTGCCTGCGTCCTCGCCTTCCTTGATGAAGTTGCCTCCTACCCAGCACTCATATAAGCTCTCATCCACATCCATCATACGGTCGGACAGGATAACCGGGATTCCTGCTTCCTGTGCTTCCTGGAGCACTGCCTCCCATCCGGTCTCAACCACGGGTGCAACTACAATATAGTCTACATCCTGCTGAATGAAGCTTCTGATGGCCTTGATCTGATTCTCCTGTTTCTGCTGTGCATCATCAAAGATCAGTTTATATCCGTTTTCTTCCGTAAATGTGGACTTAAAGGACTCTGTGTTGGCAGTTCTCCAGTCAGACTCAGCGCCAACCTGTGCGTAACCAACCACGATCAGGTCATCAGATGACGCCGCATCAGCTGCAGGTGCTTCTGTGTCAGCTTCAGGAGCTGCCGTGGTGTCGGCTGCAGGGGCTGCCGTGGTTGCTGCGGGAGCTGCTGTGGTAACATCAGCTGGTTTGCTGGAACCTCCGCACCCTGAAAGCAGGGACGCTGCCATTGCTGCACCTAACATAACACTCAAAGTTTTCTTTCTCATAATACGTAAACCTCCTTGAATATGTATTTTATGATTTTTGATACCCCGTGATGATGGTTATATGATACCAGCTGTGAATAACAAAAACAACGGAATTTCTCCGTTGTTTTGTACACGATTTTTTGAATTTTCACAGTTTATTCACACTTTCGGGTGTTTTTTTACGAAAAAAGGTGGAATTTTTCAAACTGCCTCATTTTCCATATCCAACGGGATGGTGACCACTGCCGTGGTGCCCTCCCCCTGGACGCTGTGAAACTCCAGGCTGCACCGGCTGCCATAATTCAGCCTCAGCCGTTCCGCCACATTAAAAAGCCCAAAACCGCCTTTGGAGGCAGAACCGCTTTTGGCATGGGACCTGTCCTCACCCCTGAGCTTGCGTTCCACTGCTTCCATCTCCTCCTTTGACATCCCTGCCCCGTCATCCCGGATCTCAAAAACCGCCATGTCATCCCTGGCATATCCGCGGACACAGATCCGTCCCCTTCCCCGTTTATTCTTGATGCCGTGGTAGAGGGCGTTCTCCACAAGTGGCTGAAGGGTGAGTTTGAGCATCCTGTACCCGTTGAGGGATTCATCCAGGGAGACTTCATAATCCATGATATCCTGGTAACGTACCTTCTGGATCTGAAGATAGCTCTCTATATGCCCCATCTCCTCCTTTATGGTGATAAAATCCCTCCCCCCGCTTAGGGTAGTCCTAAAAAACTCGGACAGGGAGGTTACCATGTCCACCACCTCCCGGTTCTGCCCGCCCTCGGCCAGCCACACAATGGTGTCCAGAGTATTATACAGGAAATGGGGGTTGATCTGCTCCTGGAGCAGCTGCAGTTCCATCACCCTGCGCTGGTTCTGCTCCTGCCGTATATCCTCGATCAAACGGCCGATTTCCCCCTTCATATGGTCAAAACTGCCGGTGAGGATCGCCAGCTCATCCCCTGACTCGATCTTGGGTCCTGAGGTAAAGTCTCCCCTGGCCACACGCTCCGTTTCATTGCACAATTTTTGGATGGGTTCGGTGACGCTCTTTGTGATCCTGCGGCTGAGGGTCAGGCCCAGGATCAGGATGATCCCCAGAAGGCTTAAGCTCACCACCATGGCCGTGCGCTCCTGGCTTTCCAGCTGGCGCTGGATCTCCTGCACATGGAGGGTCTCATAGTATATAAACTCCTGACTCTGTTCCGCAATGTCCTCGGTCAGCATGTACACGCCCATTTCCAGAAGCTGCATATTCTTGTCATAGCCCCCATAGGGAAGGTTGTCCTCTATCTCATCCACCCGATCCTCCAGCTGGTCCAGGCAGTGGATGATCCAGCTGATCCTGCGCCGGTTCCCGTCATCTGAGGTGCGCTTTAGCAGCTGCCTGTACACTTTTCTGGTGGAGTTGATCATCTCGTGGGGATTCTTGATCTGCTCCCACCCGTACGGCCTGTCCTCCTCGGGCATATCATGGATATCCTGATAGGTCATGGTGCCGATGGCGATCCGGTACATGGTATAATCCATGTCCTCCCTGAAATACGCCATGGTATTGTTCACATCTGTTATATTCACAATGCTCTGGTTATAGGCATTACAGAACTTGACCACCGTGGCCATGAGATAGATGACCAGGACCGTCAGGGGGATGATGATGATAAAGGTCATGGTGTTCAGTCTTTTTTCCAGGGGAAGGCGGTCTAAGAACCGCTTTTCTTTCTCCCGGAGCCATCCTGGCGCCCTCATGAGCGCTCCCTGCTTCCGGCCCTGTACTCCTTGGGCGTGCATCCCACCGTCTTTTTAAACAGATATCCGAAGTAATGGGAATCCTTGTACCCCACCTCATAGCCGATCTCCGATGTCTTCATGTTTGAGCACATAAGCAGCTCCTTAGCGCGCTCCATACGCACGCTGGTGAGATACTCCACAAAGGTCACGCCCATCTCCTGGCTGAATATGGAGCTGAAATAACTGGGGCTGATATTCACCCTGGACGCCACAGTGTTCAGAGAGATCTCCTCCTTTGCATAATTCTCACGGATAAAAGCCATGGCCTCCTCCAGGACCTGACTGTATTTGCTGGCTGTCTGTCCGTCCCTCAGTGACATTGTCTCCTTAAAAAGGCTTACCAGGCGTTCCTTTAAGGTTTCCATGGAATGGCTCTCCTTCAGGGTTCCCTCCATGTCCGTAACCTCACGGGGCAGGTTCTTCATATCCATTCCCAGTTCCTCCAGGAAGGTCCGGGCACAGAGGTAGCAGTCCATAATGATATACTGGCGGAACATAAAGGAATGGTAGTTCTTCTCCCCTATGTTCTGGAAATACTCCTCCACAAAGCTGACGGCCTCCTCCACGGTTCCCTGCTTCAGGAAATGTTCCAGCGTCCTCCGGTTCACCTTGGACCCATCCACGGAGTGAATGTCAATGGCTTCCCCTGCCGCTGAATATACCTGCTCCATCTCGCTGTAACTCACCACCTGGTTCATTTCCGAAAAAAAGCGGCTGGCAAAGGCACGGCCCGCCTGTCCGTATGACTGCTGCAGATCTCCCAGCCGGTTCACGCAGCCCCCGATGCTTCCAAAAAACTGTATGTCCTTATAGGTGCGCACCAGATCCCCCAGACCGGCGGCGCAGTCCCGGGTCCTGCGCTCCACCTCCTGTTCCGATTCCCCGGTGAGGATAAAGGCCCAGCCCTCCTCCCCCCGGTCGAACACCAGGATATGCTGCCTCCCCTCCATGCGCTCCTCAATGGCCTCCTGGCAGGACAGCACCCGGTCCGACCAGACGCTGGAAGGGCCTGAGGGGATCAGCTTAAAAAGCATGAGCTGGTAAAATGAGGCGGACAGTTCCATTCCCAGCTGCTCCCCCCGCTCCAGGGCCTCCTTAAAGCTGATGCGGCTGGTCACCAGATCCTTAAACAGGCGCTGCCTGTCCAACACCGTGTTCTCCGCCATCTCCAGGCGGTACCGCTCCAGCATATTCTCCTCTTCCCGCTCCCGTTCGATCACCTCTGCAACCTTTTTCACTGCCTCCAAAAGCTTGGATGCAGTGATGGGCTTTAGGAGATAATCCGTGACTCCGATATGTATGGCCTGCTTTGCATAGTCAAACTCATTGTAGCCGCTAAGGATGATGATCTTGATCCTGGGAAATTCCTTTTTCACAAGCTCGGAAAGCTCCAGGCCGTCCATGAAAGGCATGCGGATATCTGTGATCAGTATGTCCGGCTGGACCTTCTTAATCAGCGGATAGGCCAGTTCCCCATCGCTGGCTTCCCCAGCAAATAACAGTCCTTCTTTTTCCCAGGGTATGTTATTCTTAATCCCGTTGCGCATTACAACTTCATCTTCCACAAGAAATATCTTAATCATAAAACTGCCCGCCCCTCGTTTGATTTGATTTATAGTATAGAGTATAAACCGGGCAAATTCAAGAAGTTTCCATCCCGTATGATTTCCCTACAAAAACAAAGCAGAAGCCGTTCCCTTCCAAAGAGTACCGTCTTCTGCTGCTGTTACTTCTGCTGTCTTGTGCTGTCTGCTGCTGCCTTGTGCTGTCTGCTGCCGCCTTGTGCTGTCTGCTGCCGCCTTGTGCTGTCTGCTGCCGCCTATCACTGCTGTTTATTGCGGCTGTGTCACTGCTTCTCCACATTCTTTCTGTTGATCCACTCCGTAGACACATCCATGGCTGCCCGGCAGGCCTTGGTCTGGTCCAGGGAATTAAGCATCACAAAGTCGTGTATAATGGCCTGGAAACGCACGGCAGTGACATCCACTCCCGCTTGCCTCAGCTTTATGGCATATGCCTCCCCTTCATCCCTGAGAACATCCGCCTCCCCGTTAAGGATCATTGTATCCGGCAGGCCCCTCAGCTGTTCCAGGTTTGCCCGCAGAGGTGAGGCTGTGATCTGATTCCTGTCTTTTTGCGACATGGTGTACTGATTCCAGAACCACTCCATACCTGCCCGGTACAGGTAGTAGCCCTGGGCGAATTCACAGTATGAACCCGTATTAAAGCAGGCATTGGTCACCGGATAATACAGAAGCTGCTTTTGGACCGCCGGACCTCTGCGAAACTTTGACATCAGGGTCAGGGCGGTGGCCATGTTGCCGCCCACGCTGTCTCCCGCCACGGTAAATGTATCAGGGTTTGCAGTATACCCCATGTTCCGGACCAGCTCGGGCACCATACACATCACACTGTAGCACTGCTCAATGGCAGTTGGATACCGGACCTCCGGTGAGCGGCTGTACTCCGGGAATATGAGCAGCGAACCGGTTCTGGCAGCCAGCTCCCTTACCAGCTTTTCATGGGTATGATAACTGCCGAACACCCAGCCCGCGCCGTGAATGTAAAGAATCACATTGGCGGGTGTGCAGACAGTTTCCGGCTCCACCAGATATACTGGGATCGCACCCCATCTTCCGGTATTGACCACCACCCTTTTTGCCCGGGCCGGATATTTATATACAGGGCTGTCCTGGGCCTCTTCCAGAACCATCCTCCCCTGGGCCACGGGCAGTTCAAAAATAAGGGGTGGTTTGGAACTGGCCTGACAGACAGCCTCGGCCTGAGGCTCTAACGGTACACAACGTTTCATATGGTAACTCCTTGATCCTGTTTTCTATTATCAGGATATTCCGGATTTCCTGTTATGCCCGCATTTTTGTATCTTTATCTGCTACTTTTCCTGATCCGGCCCGTCCTTACCTGTCTTGTAGCGGGTAATATCATGGCATGCCAGCAAACATGCGTCCTTCTTTCCCCAGCGGATCACGGACGCGTCCGCCAGGGACCATACCTTGAGAAGAGGATTGTATACTTCCATGGTACAGTTTATCTTATGGCGGATATCTTCCATGGGGCATCTGGCGCACGGTTCCTTTCGCCCGAAAAAGGCTTTATGGCAGCTCATGCCCAATTTGGCCTCCGGCGCGATCCGCTGCGTCTTTTCATTGATATACAGCAGTTCCCGGGTTCCGATGTCCACCACATAGATCCATGAGTTCTGGTGATCCAGGACAGCCCTCAGATCCCCCGCCAATTCCATGACATTGTCCTGGGCCCTCTGCTTTAAAAGAAACAGGGACAAAAGCTCGGAGATAAATGACAGCACCTCGATCTGGTTGATGGTCCACAGGCATTTGGACGTACAGTCGTCAAATCCCACCCAGCCCTTAAACACTCCGTTGTCTTTGATTGCACACTGGAGCATGGACTGGATCCCCTGGCTTTCCATCAGTTCCCTGATGTCCCGTGGAAACTTTCCTATATCATCACAGTAGAGGATGCCTCTCTCGTTAAAATAATCTCTGTAATCACTGTCAAACTCTGAGTATGCCATGTTCTGCATCTTATCCTTCTGCGGCTCAATGCCTTCTGCGCACCACTCAAAGGTATTGCTGTAAAACAGGTTGTCCTCGGAGTTTTCAAACACGTAGGCCCTGCTCACCTGAAGCCGCTCCCCCAGCAGTTCCAGTACACTCTCAACCGCCCGGTCCAGCTGCTCCGCCTTGCTGAGGATATTAAACGCCCTTGGAAGAAGATCGCTTAACACCAGTTCCGTCCCTTCCGACTCAATGGTAGTGTTTGCCGCGGTCTGTCTCCCCGCATTCTGCCCGTAGGCCCTGCTTTCCATGGACTGGTCATAAATCTGGTACTGGTTCTTGCCGCAGGCCTTGGCGTGGTAGAGGGCCACATCCGCCCGCTGGAACAGGGTCTGGAAATCATCCCCATCCCTTGGGCAGACAGCGATCCCAATACTGCTGGTAATGCTGCACTCTCTGGGCAGTTCCTCCAATACCCGGTCAAAGCATTCCAGGATACGCCCTGCCACCATCTTCACCTGCTCGTCCCCCAAAACCCCCTGGAGAAGAGCCATGAACTCATCCCCGCCAATCCGCGACACGATATCGCTGCTTCTGAACAGACGGGAAAGCTGGGACGCTATCTTTGTCAGCACCGCATCCCCAAACATATGGCCATACTGGTCATTGACCATCTTAAAATTGTCGATATCAATGATAAACAAGGCTGCTCCCTCAGGTTTTTCCCGGTTAGCCAGCAGATATTCGATCCTCTGTCGGGCGGAAGCTTTGTTGTACAGCCTGGTAAGGGTATCCCTCTCCGCGCGTGCCTTCAGCTCCTGGGCTGCCATCTTTTCTTCATTGATATCAATTACGATCCCGATTGCCTTGCAGGGCTTTCCCTGGTCGTCAAACTGTGTGGTTGCCCTCAGTTTGCACCACTGGTAACGCCCCCTGGAATCAGAAACCTTAAATTCCAGTTCCCCGTACCGTCTGCCTGAGCGGATCTGCTGGATAAATGCCCCAAAGGGAGCCATGTCCTCCGGGTGGAGGTGGGATATCTTAGGAATCCGCTCCGAAGCCCTGGCGGAGATGGGATCATAGCCAAACTTCCCTTTCCAGTTAGGGGAATAGTTGACCGTGTCCGTCTCAATATCCCACTCAAAAAAGATATCATTGGTCTGTTCCATGATGATCTTATACCGCTCCAGTCCAAGGCGCAGTTCCTCCTGTGCGCGCTTCGTCTGGTTGATATCAATGATCACACTGTAAAGGCACTCCTGTCCATCCTGGTCCGTGATCAGGCATCCCTTGCCTAATACCCAGTTGCTCACCCCGTCCGCATCCTGTACACGGTACTCCAGTTCAAATTCATTTCCATGGTTCAGCTGGTCCGACAGTTCCTTTTTGACCCGTGTCCGGTCATCCGGATGGATCATGTCCAGATAGTGGCCGTGGAACCGGCTGTTGATCTCATCCCTTCCATATCCCATGAATCCATCGTCAATTTCCAGGATGGTAAACCACTGGTCGTTGCGGTAACGGGATATGCCTTTCAGGATGCTGTGGAGAATTTGAACATCATCCTGAAGTTCCTCCCCTGTTTCCTGCTGTCCGCCCGTTCTTCCGGCTGAAATATGTTCCGCCTCTGCTTCCAGTGCTTTCCACAAAAGCAGGGCCTTTCTCTGGCGCGGGTGTTCGATATCGATCCTTAGGATGGTCAGGTCAAACCAGCACCATCCCTGCCCGTCCCGTACGCGGTGCTTCCATGATTTTTTCAGCATTCCCTGCTGGAAAAAACCGGGCATTCCCATAGCCCATGCCTCCCGCATATATTCCTGGTCCTGCGGATCCACCATCTCGGCAATGTAACGTCCCACCGCGTCCTCCAGACGCTCCCCCTGGAACGAACGCTTAATGCGCAGATTAGGGGCATACACCATATGGTAGCTTCCCGTGGAGAAATCCACCTCCACCACCATGGTGTTTTCATACCGCAGCATGGCCAGATACTTCATCTGCTCCAGCTGCAGGGCGCTGACGCTTCCCTCCGCCACAGGCATCAGGGAGGCTTCCTGGGACAGGGAGTGCTCCCTGGGTACATTCCCGTCCGCATACTGCCGGCACAGGCCGGCCAGCGCAGGCTGAACGGTCTTAAAACATTCCAGCATCTTTGGAGAAAAAGCGCCGCATTCCCCGTTAAGGATCATATTGGCTGCCTGCTGATAGGGGATGGCATTCTTATATACACGGTCGGATGTAAGGGCATCATATGCATCCACCACGGACACCGCCTGGGCGCAGATGGGGATTGCATCCTTGCAAAGTCCTTCCGGATATCCCTTTCCATCCCATCTCTCATGATGGTAATGACAGATGTTATATGCATATTGCAGATATTCCTTGTCACTCATCCTGCCCAAGCTGTCCAGAATCTGGCAGCCCTTTATGGTGTGGGTCTTCATGATCTCAAATTCTTCCGGGGTAAGGCGACCCGGTTTATTCAGGATCCTGTCCTCTATGGCGATCTTTCCGATATCGTGGAGGGCGGAAGCCGATGCAATAACCTCTATCTTCTGCTGGTCCAGACCGTATTCCGGACAGTTCTTTGACACCTCCTCCAGAAGTACCCTGGTGAGAAGGCGTATCCGCTTGATGTGCTGTCCCGACTCCAGGCTTCTGTACTCAATGACGGAAGACAAGGCATCCACCAGTATGTCGTTGGATTCCTTCAGCTTGCGGGCTTGGTGGTCCACCATATCCTCCAGGTTATGCTTGTGAAGGTAAAGTTCAATTATATTATGTACACGGCGCTTTACCACATGGGGTTCAAAAGGCTTTACAATGATGTCCGATGCCCCCAGGTCAAATGAGCGAAGTTCGCCCTCCAGGGAATTGTCCGCGGTGATCACCACCACCGGCACCTCATCCAGGAAACCGCCTGCCCCCATCTCCTTCATTACCTGATATCCGTCCATCACAGGCATCACCACATCCAGAAGCATGATGGCAATATTGCTGTGGTACTGCTTTAACAGCAAAAGGGCCTGTTCCCCGTTCTCCGCTTCCAACAGATGGTATTCATCCTGAAACAGGCCGCTCAGTATGACCCGGTTTATCTCCATATCATCTACAATCAGTATCGTATCCCGCTGGCGCATCTTACTTTTCCTCTCTGCGATCCGCCTGGATCCGTGGATTCAGGCGATTGATACATTCAAATAAGGCTTTTGTACAAAACTCAGGCCTTGGAAAGGATCTCACAGATCTCATCATATGCTTTCTTCAGTTCACCATACTTCCCGGACGCTTCCGCAAACTTATCCCCTCTGATACAGTCCACCATCTCTGAGGATATGCCGTAGAGCCTGGTAAGCCCCAGGTTGGCTGTCAGTCCCTTAAAGGTATGGGTGGAAGTCAGGGCAGCCTGTGTATCCTCTGCCTCAAAGGCGTTTGTCACATCCTGAAACGTGGGATCGGACAAAAACTTTGTAAGAAAGCGCTCATAAAGCCCGGAATTACCGCTGAACCGTCTTAAGGCCCCTTCTGTATCCACCCCTGCATTCTGAAGTACAAGTATTGTATTCAAATCCATATATCCTCCTTTTCCGGCCAGTAAGCCGGACCCTTTACATGGCATTATTTTATCATATTTCATCCTAAAATTACACCTGTATTTTTATGGATCCGCCTGGTATCCGGCACGATCCCGATCCTTTGCCGTATTATGATATAATACAAAAAAGCCTAGTATACACTAGGCTTTTTAGTGCGGGAGATGGGACTTGAACCCACACGAGCATACACCCACAAGATCCTTAGTCTTGCCTGTCTGCCAATTCCAGCACTCCCGCAACACGAATGGTAGTATAGCATAGAATTTTACAATTGGCAACTGGTTTTTGAAAAATATTCTAATTTTTTTTCTTTTGGCAATGTCAGGAAATTTTTTCAAAAATATAGTTGACAAATAGGCCAACCTATCTTATAATAACCTTCGTTGCTTGAGACAACTACTCGACAGCAGCAGAATGCAGAAGTGGCGGAATTGGCAGACGCGCACGGTTCAGGTCCGTGTGGTAGTAATACCTTGAGGGTTCGACTCCCTTCTTCTGCAGTAGCGGAATCCCAGATCATAACGGTCTGGGATTTTTTGTATCACGGGAAATTTAAAAACACTCCGCGGGATCACACCGCGGCGGAAGGAAAGATGTCGCTGAAGCGCCCCGCCGAAGGCGGAGAATCCTGCGAGCAGGATTCTTTGTTTCTTTTTATCATTGACCCTTTAGTCATCTCACTGCCGTCACCGGAACATATTCAGGTAATACCAGGGAGGGAACATTTTTCCCACCTGGTCAAACACATCCAGATACCTACCTGCATCTATAAACACAGGACAGAACAACAGGCTTCCTATGACAAAAAAGGGGATGATGCAGCAGAGTACCTGGGACCTGCGGCAGGCCAGCTTTAAAAGCCAGGATACGGCCGTTACCGCCCCGCAGTAAACTGCCATGACAATTATCTCCTTTGCAGGCGCTCCCAGGCTCCTGCCGGCCCACAGAGCCATTAGGCCGGATATGGACGCCAGGAACACAGGGGCTGCCATGGACGCCAGGCGGCAGGGCGTCCTCAAGCCATAGGACAACGGAAGGTATAATCCCCTTTCTTCGTCCCCGCACAGCACCACAGCACCGTACAGGCCTGTTATAAACACATACACGGCCACCAGCCCCCTGACGGGAAATACGGTCCCGGACAGGGCATCGGAAGAGGTTTGCTCACGGCCTTTCTGATCCAGAAAGCTGTACTCAAACCGGAAAGTACTTCCGTTAGCAAGCCATTTGTCATAGAGCTCCCCCGACTGTGCGGCGGCTTGTTCCCGCTGCGCGCTTCCCGGTGCTCCCAGCTGTTCAAACAGGGACTCCTCACCCACATAATCCATTAAAAGCTGCCTGCCATAGATTTCCATCAGCGCGGCAAATACCGTTTCCGTGGACAGGGACGCCGACACGGTGGAAGGAGCTGAATACACACCTATGCTGCGCCTGTAGTTTCCGGCATCCAGTTTTTCCTTAAAATCCTCATATACCACAAACCCGCACTCCGCCCTGCGGGAAGCCACCTCGTCCTTAACAGCTTCTTCATCCCGGCATTCATAAAACCGGAACATGCCGGCGTCCCGGCCCAGTCTGCGGTTTATTAGACCTTCCGCCAGTTCAGCGCCCAGTTCATTCTCCTGGCCGTTCTGGACAGCGATGGCAATCTTAATCTCCTGCCCCTTATCTCCCTGCCCCTTATCAACTGCCAGGATCACAAGCGGAAGCAGAAGAAGGATCAGCAGAAAGGAGAGCTTTTTAATATATCGCTTGCAGGAGAGCAGGAACCATACCATTACTTTTTTCATCTTCTTCCCACCTCCACCCAAAGGCTGAGCAGAAAGCATACGGCTGCCACTGCTGCCAGTTTACAGAACACCGCGATACTGAAAGCCGAAGTCACTGCCATCTTCACACCTTCCATAAAAATATAGGTGGGCAGGAAGGCTGCCGCTGTCCGTAAGGAGGCTGGCAGGAATACAAGGGGAAGGAACCCGCCTGCAAGAAAATGCATGGCCGTAACCGCCAGAAACAGGAGCATCACGCCCCCCATCAGGCTGCCCGCGGCCTGGTACAGGAATACGACCATGGAGGAAGCCGCCACGCATACGGCTGCAACAGACAGGATCCCCGGCAGGCTCCATGTGATCCAGCCAAGGCCCCATGCTGCTGCCAGGGCCAGCAGGGCGGTTACCCCCATCAGCAGGCCCAGGCCCAGGATTCTTGCGCCTATGACCGTGGCATTGCCCACACCTATAAGGGACAGTTTCTGCCTCATGGTCCGGCTGGCAGGTGACAGGTAGGCCGACACCGGAATGGCGCACAGGAGAAGGAACAGCACAAACGCGCTGATCCCGTAAAAGTGGTACGTATCCACATCCCCGGTAGCCGTGACCCTTACATTCCTGAAATAATCCATCCGGGGAAGGCTGTACCCCATAAAGATCCGGTTCAGATCCGCCTCCAGGCGGGGAATGGAATCAGTCATCCCCTCCAGAACACAAAGCTCATCGCCGGCATAGATTCCTGCCTGGCTGGCTCCCAGCGTCCTGGAGCCGGCATCTGTGAGTTCCTTGAAGATCCGGCTCTCCAACCCTGCCCCTTCCGGCAGTATGATGCGCACCGGTGTATTGGTCCCATTCATAATATCCTGGACAAATCCCTCCGGCACCTCCATTACCCCGAACAGCTTCCCCGCCCTCAGCCTGGTCACCCCTTCCTCACGGGCCATATATTCAAAATCACAGATACTCTTTACACTTTCCAGAGAACTAACCATGGCAACCGCCTTCTTTGCCACCGCATCTCCCTCAGGAAGCACCACCCCTACGGTGATCCTCCCTGATACCTGCTTCCCATACAACATCTTACTTGCCAAAAAGGCAACCGTACCCGCCAATAGTAACAGCACGATTGCCCCTGCAATGATGTGGGGAAGCTTTTTACATGCTCGTTTTAACTCCAGTTTAAGATAAACCAGACGTGCAGACATATTTCCCCATTCCTTTTGTCACGCCCGGATCCCTGACCCTTTGGTCAAAAAACCGGGCACGTTTTTCAATTACTTGTATTTCACGGCTTTTCAGTCCGTATTAACTACAGCGCCTTAGCCGTATTTACCGCAGCTGCCTTAGCCGCCTTAATACATCGGTACATCCAGCTGTCCTGCCAGACCCATCACGCCGAATACCATTTCCATCATCACATTGTTCCAATCCTGCTCCGTGGCTGCCAGCACATCCAGGGTCTCACCCTCCAGAGGCGTTACTTCACTGCTCAGAGGTCTGCTGTATACCTCGCCGCTGAGGACCACATTCATGGTATTGTCCATGGCCGCGATGTCCAGTGAATCGATATCCATGTGGAAATTCTTGCCCTTTTCCAGCTGATCCATCACGCCTGTGGCGGACATCTTAAGGATCTGGGAACCTTCGCCGCCCACTTCCACACCTGCATGGTAGCTTCCGTCTGCAGAATCATAAGTTCCTGTGTACATGAAATTGTAGTTGGCATCCTCCGGAAGTCCGATATCCACGGACAGGTCACAGGTCAGTTTTTTGCCGTCATAGGTTCCCTGCTTTAAAAGGTCCACTGTCACTGTGTCTGTGGCATCCTCCAAAACAACACTGCCCGTCAGATTCTGCGTCAGATAGGCTCCGCCCTGAAGCTCTAACTTAAAGTTAACTGCCACGTATCCGTCTTCCACGCCTGGTTCATCTTCCACGTACAGGTTCGTGCTTCCGTCCACTGCGGCAAGGTTTCCGCTCTTGTCAACATAAACTGTCATCTGCACATCTGTCAGTGACTTCTCCAGATATGTGATCATTTCGTCCACAGTTTCCTTGACCTCATCATAGGTCTGCTCCTGCATCTCCTGTGCAGACACGGAACCGGCTCCTGTTACAGCGCCGCCCATCAGCTCACTCATTCTCACGGTGGCTTCCAGCTGCTTTAAGTAATCACCTTTCAGGGTCTCATCCTGCAGGAAGAAATCAGAAGATGTGCGCAGGAACTCGATCATGGAATCCTTGCTGATCACAACGTCATACCCCTGGCAGCTGACCTGTGCGCCGTTCATGGTGTAGGTACCCTTGTCCGCCTTGGTAACGGTGAGAGCCGCCTTGAAGTTGTCCTGTGCCTTGCAGCCTTCCTTATAACGGTTCATAAGGGCTTCGATATCAAATGGAGCTTTTCCCTCCTCCTCAGCCTTCTCGGCTTCATCGATCAAGTCTGTAAAATATCCTGCCAGGCCATCCACATCCACGCCGCTGTCAGCCAGCATAGGGCCGATGGTGGGTGAGTTCTTAATGCGGTCCGCCAGTCCTTCTCCCAGATCCACGGTAAACACCTTGCTGCTCAGCTCGGGGATCGCCATCATCAGGGTATCATCGCCATAGTAAGCATCAAAATTGGCAAGATCCATTCCGTTGTAGATCACACCCATGTTAAAGGCGTTCCGGTTGTTGGTCCTGTCTTCCCTGCCCTCCAGGCGCAGTCCGCTGCCTGCAAAAGCATTCACACTGGGATCCGAACAACTGTCCATCTTAAGGGTCATACCGCTTTCCCTGTCTTCTTTCAGTGCCGTGTCGGCAAAGTCCTTAAAGCCGAACAATTCCTCTGACGGGAACACCTGGCCGTCCTTGTAAATGTTTTCAAAGGCATCAATCACTACCTGCTTTGGATCCTTTGCCGTCATCTTTACATATGCCAGTGCTGCTGCGGCAGCAACAAATACAATGGCAATGACTGCAAAAAGGATCTTCATGAATTTCTTATTGGGGCCCGGCTCACCGGCTGATGTCTGAACCGGCTGGGTAACTGCCGGCTGTACAGTCTGGTCTTCCACTGCTGGCGGCTGGTCTTC
>Ga0192245_10229_pt1 | contig 27775 bp, 20 predicted proteins | sample Koala_Koa27_M3_FD_131238 | JGI IMG/M metagenome (GOLD analysis project Ga0192245, IMG submission 131238) | Enriched cells from koala feces incubated with labeled cellulose particles, San Francisco Zoo, California, United States - Koala_Koa2-7_M3 ...
CGCATTAACAGGTGATTATCAAGGTCCGGGACTTGGCATCTTCAAGAATGGAAACGGAGATTCTGCCAATGTTGAAATAGATTTGGGAGGACATACCTGGACTTTGAACGACAATCCATTGTTTGGATCTCCTGGTACAGTTAGTCAATATTTCCATTTGGAAAAAGATGCTACTGTTACGTTTAAAAATGGAAAGTTGATTCCATTGGATAATGCTTCCGGTAAGATGCTTATTCAGAATTATTGCAATTTGACACTGGACGGCGTGGAAGTGATAGGCGGTAGTAGTTGCAGTTATGTCCTTTCTAATAATAATGGTTCTTGTACTGTTACTAATTCTACTATTACTGCTGGGGATGGTATGTGTGCATTTGATGTTTATTCTTTCAGTTCTTATGAAAGTGTGACCGTAACTATTAATGAAGGAAGTGTTATTACAGGCCGGGTTGAGTTCGGTGGAAACAATGGTAAACAGAATGGCAAACTTATTGTCAATGGCGGTACCTTTAATGGTGATTTGGAGGTCACAAAGGCATATTATAATTCTGCGGATCCCAATATTCTTATCTATGGCGGTACTTTTAACGGCACAGGGTGGGATACCTATAAAGTTACTGAGTAAACAGGAAAAAGCACTTTGTATGATTTAAAAGTCATGTAATTCTATTGAAGACCGTTTCCTTTCCCAAAGGTTTGGAACGGTCTTCTTTTTATTAAACTGATATGAGTTCGGAATACTCAAAATTCTTACTGAATCCATTCCCTGTACAGGAAATATCTGTAATTTTTCATGGACAGTGGGTTTATTCCGAAATCACGTAAACAAATATACGCTATGCGAATCAATCCAAACTACAAGCTCCGGGAGATTGCCGGGGAAGTGATTATTGTCAACCAAGGACAGGCCGATGTGAACCTGACACGTATTATCTCGTTGAATGCTTCCGCCCGTCTGCTGTACGAACGGCTTTCGGACAAGAAGTTTACCCTTCAGGATGCCGCCGGCGTGTTGGTCGATGCCTATCGCATAGACGCTGTGCAGGCACTTCGCGATGCGACTGTGTGGGCTGACAAACTGGTGCAGTGCGGGGTAATAGACGCGGAATGAAGACGCCCTTGGATAAATCTTTAATCCTGTTGAAAGAGGACGCAAGTATGTATCGCGATTATGAAGTAGGAGGCTGTCGTTTTCGTGCGGATGGTCTGCCGCTGTTGGGTATGTTGGCGCGTATGGACGGCTTTACCCCTTTCCTGGCAAAGGGCGAGGCGTCGCCGTTCTTTCATGTGCGGTATCAAGAACAGGGCGATGTCCCTTCGGGCGGACAGGTGCTGTATTCGTGCGTGGGCGACAGGATGCAGTCTGTGTTCCATGCAACGGCCGGCGGTTACCGGCTGGAGATGGAGCATGAAAGCGGAGAGAGGCTTTGTCTATGGACGCTCCCGGGCGATGCCACGGTGTTCCTCCGCGGAGCGCTTACGCCCCAAATGCTGCGCTTCGGCTTGTGGGTGGGCTACGGGCTGATGACGGTGTGCCGTCACCGGATAGCCATTCATGGCAGTTGCATTGTGAAGGACGGCAAGGCTTTCCTTTTTCTGGGCGAAAGCGGGACGGGGAAAAGTACGCATACCCGCTTGTGGTGTGAATACATCCCCGGTGCCACGTTGCTCAACGACGACAGTCCCATCGTGGTGTGCGAAGAAGGCAAGGTATGGATATACGGCAGCCCTTGGAGCGGTAAGACACCTTGTTACAGGGCGGAACGCTTCCCGTTGTGTGGCTGCGTCCGTCTTTCACAAGCTCCGTCCAACAGCATGAGGCGTTTAAGTGCCTTGCAGGCCTATGCGGCCCTGCATCCTTCGTGTCCGCCCATGTTTGCTTATGCCGATGCGTTGTACGACGGCATCAGCGCCACGCTGGGCCTGCTGTTGCCACGCATTCCCTTTTATCATTTGGCTTGTCGGCCCGACGGCGATGCCGCCTGGCTGTCTTTCCGCACGTTGTGCGATGCCGCTGTGCGCTGACGCACAGTGTCGCTTCACTTACTGTGCCGCCTGTTTTTCCGCCAGCAACTTTTCGTTCAGGGCGCGGCGGCGTTGCCAGCGTTCGCGGGCCAGTGTCTGCATGTCGGCCACGGCATCGCGCTCGTCCACGATTTCAAAACCCAGGGCGGTCTCGATGATGTCTTCCATCGTGACGATGCCGCGCAGGGCTCCGTATTCGTCGATGATGACCGAGGTATGTTCTTTCTTTTCGAGCATTTTCTCCCAGATGTTAGACACCGAGCAACTTTCGGGGAAAGCCAGGATGGGGCGCTTTATGTCGGCCAGCTTCAGGTCGAACTTGTCCTCGGCCAGGCGTTCCAGGATGGACTGGCGCAGCACGTAGCCTGTGATGTTGTCTTCGCTTTCGCAATAGACGGGGATGCGTGAGTAGTTGCAGAACTGCTTGTTCTGGTAGAATTCGAGCATGGTCATGCTTTCGGGTGCCGAGGCTACTACCACGCGGGGTGTCATTACGTCGCGGGCGGTGACGTTGTCCAGCTTGATGAGGTTCTGTATCATGCGGTTCTCTTCCTTCTGGAACACGCCTTCTTCGGCGCCGATGGATACCATGGCCGACACCTCTTCGCGGCTCACCGAGGCTTCGGGCTTGGACGGGGCCACCAGTTTGGTAATTAGTTCGGACAGCCATACCAGCGGGTAAGAGATGATAATCATGGCGCGGATGATGCGTGCCGAGGGTACGGCCAGCGAACGCCAGTAGTTGGCACCCACGCTCTTGGGGATGATTTCGGAAAGAACGAGTATCAGGATGGTGAGCACGGCCGAGATGATGCCGAAGTAGGCTTCGCCAAACACTTTGACAGCCTCGGCGCCTACGCCGGCGGCACCCACGGTGTGGGCAATGGTGTTAAGCGAGAGGATGGCGGCAATGGGTTTGTCGATGTCCTGCTTCAACCGCTTGAGCAGGGTGGCCGACTTGGCGCCGGCCTGTTCCTTCATCGTGATGAAGGACATGGGGGTAGACAACAGGACTGCTTCCATGACGGAGCAGAGAAACGATACGGATAATGCAAGGGTAAGGTATAAAAGTACTAGTCCCATAAAATGATTGTTAAGTTAGACATACGGACGGGGCTTATGGGGAAAGCCGGTCCGCGATACACAAGCGATGAATAAACGGAGGAAAGGGCTTGTGCCTAAATGCGGTAGGTGCACAGGGCCGACCGACGGCGGATGAACCCGTTTTCAAATATGTGCGGCTGGAGCTGTGCGTGGTAGGCGGTCAGGACGGAATGCTTCCCGGCCTGTGCATTGAACGATGGTTCGGGCGAATGCAGATTGCGGGGCCGCGGTGCAAAGGTGGCGCGCAGCGGCATTGCTTCGGTGAGGCAGGCAGATTCCTGTGCGTCGAGCTGTATTTCGGACTGGGTGGGTACAACTTGTTCGTCCGGCAGCTGTTCGTGCTGTCCGACAGGTTGTAAGGTGAAAAGCATAACGATGAGCCAACCGGCAAACTTGTATATAAAACAATCTGTGTCCATTTGTGCAGCGCAAAGATAGGCAAACGCTGTGCTTGGGAGTAAAAAAGGAATACGTTTTTTGTTTTTTTAGCAAATGCGCCGATGCGCGGGACGTTGTGCTTCGACTCCTCTTCCGCATGGTTTCTTTCTTCTTCTTCTTCCCGGGGCGTGGCCTAGGTTTCCGCCTGCCGGGACTTTTGTTTCCACGGGTTGAAACTTTGGTTCCTGCGGGTTGGGGGCGTCCGTACGGCGCGTCGGACGGGGAAAGGTGACGTGCCTGCCTGGGGCGGCGTTCAGTCTCCGGGAAAGCGAATATTAGTGCCTTTAAATTTGTATATCTCGCCTCAAATCCATAAATTTAGCGCATTTATTTTCTATACCTCAAAAAACAGAAATGCTATGGATAAACTTCTTTTCTGGGTCGTTCCGGTTGCTTCCGTACTGGCTCTCGGCTTTGCCTGGTACTTTCACCGGCAGATGATGAAACAAAGTGAGGGCACTCCTCAAATGATTAAGATTGCCGCTGCCGTGCGCAAGGGAGCCATGTCTTACCTGAAGCAGCAGTACAAAATTGTGGGGCTGGTTTTTCTCGGCCTCGTTATCCTGTTTTCCATCATGGCTTATGGCTTCGATGTGCAGAACCACTGGGTGCCGGTGGCTTTCCTGACGGGCGGTTTCTTCTCCGGCCTTTCGGGTTTTCTGGGCATGAAGACGGCCACCTATGCTTCGGCACGTACGGCCAATGCCGCCCGCGGTTCGCTGAACGGCGGTTTGCGCATCGCTTTCCGTAGCGGGGCGGTGATGGGCCTGGTGGTAGTGGGCCTGGGCTTGCTTGATATTTCTTTCTGGTACCTGTTGCTTAATGCCGTGATTGATGCCAATGTGATGACGCCGACACACAAGCTTTGCGTCATTACCACAACGATGCTTACCTTCGGCATGGGTGCCTCCACGCAGGCCCTCTTTGCCCGTGTGGGTGGCGGTATCTACACCAAGGCGGCCGATGTGGGTGCCGACCTTGTGGGCAAGGTGGAAGCCGGCATTCCCGAAGATGACCCGCGCAACCCCGCCACCATTGCCGACAACGTGGGCGACAACGTGGGCGACGTGGCCGGCATGGGTGCCGACCTGTACGAGAGCTATTGCGGCTCCATCCTGGCAACGGCGGCGCTGGGCGCGGCGGCCTTTATACACAGCGGCGACACGCTGATGCAATACAAGGCGGTCATTGCCCCGATGCTTATTGCAGCGGTGGGCATCCTGCTCTCCATCATCGGCATCTTTGCGGTGCGCACCAAGGAGAACGCCACCATGAAAGACCTGCTTGGGGCGTTGGGCTTCGGTACGAACCTCAGCTCGGTACTCATTGTCGTGGCTACTTTCTTTATCCTGTGGCTGCTGAAGCTGGACAACTGGATGTGGATTTCCTGTTCGGTGGTAGTGGGTCTGCTGGTGGGTATCGTTATCGGCCGTTCTACCGAATATTACACGTCCCAGTCCTATAAGCCCACACAGAAGCTGAGCGAAAGCGGCAAGACGGGCCCTGCCACGGTCATCATCTCGGGCATCGGGCTGGGTATGCTCTCTACGGCCATTCCGGTCATTGCCGTGGTGGTGGGCATCATTGCTTCCTACCTGTTTGCTTCGGGCTTCGACTTCAGTAACGTAGGGCTTGGCCTTTACGGCATCGGCATTGCGGCCGTGGGCATGCTCTCCACACTGGGCATTACGCTGGCTACCGACGCTTACGGCCCCATTGCCGACAATGCCGGTGGTAATGCCGAAATGTCCGGCCTGGGTGCCGAGGTGCGCAAGCGTACCGACGCGCTCGACTCGCTGGGCAATACGACGGCCGCCACGGGCAAGGGCTTTGCCATCGGTTCGGCCGCGCTGACGGGCTTGGCCCTGCTGGCTTCGTATGTAGAGGAAATCCGTATCGGCCTCAACCGTCTCGGGACGACCGAGATATTCGTGGGCGACAAGGCCGTACCCCTGCAAGACGCCACGTTCTTCGACTTCATGCATCACTACGACGTCACGCTGATGAACCCCAAAGTGCTTTCGGGCATGTTCATCGGTTCGATGATGGCTTTCCTGTTCTGTGGCCTGACCATGAACGCCGTGGGACGCGCCGCCGCCCACATGGTGGACGAGGTACGCCGCCAGTTCCGTGAAATCAAGGGTATCCTTACCGGCGAAACCGAACCCGACTATGCCCGTTGCGTGTCCATCTCCACCAAAGGGGCACAGCGCGAGATGGTGGTTCCTTCGCTCATTGCCATTGTGGCTCCCATCCTGACGGGCATCATCTTCGGTGTGCCGGGCGTACTGGGGCTGCTCATCGGCGGGTTGAGCAGCGGCTTTGTGCTTGCCATCTTCATGGCCAATGCCGGCGGTGCGTGGGACAATGCCAAGAAGTACGTCGAAGAAGGCAACTTTGGCGGCAAGGGCAGCGAAGTGCACAAGGCCACCGTGGTGGGCGACACCGTGGGCGACCCCTTTAAGGACACTTCCGGCCCCAGCCTGAACATCCTTATCAAGCTGATGTCGATGGTGGCCATCGTAATGGCCGGGCTGACGGTGGCGTGGAGCGTGTTCTGATTGTCGCTTTTTTTTGCAATAAGCCCGGGGGCTTTGGAAAGCCTCCCAGGACACCTTCTGAAGGGGGGTGGGCTAAGAGTATAAGTTAGGGGGTCTGACAGTATAAGTTAGCCTACCTAAGAGTATAAGTTAGCCTGCCTGGCTTATACTGCCAGGCAGGCTAACTCGCGTATTCTCCTTCGGTTGTCCGGAAATATGAATCACTTCAGCCGCTTCCCGTAATCTTCGTAAAGCATGAGCAGGTGTGAGGAACTCCAGCTGAAGTGGGGCGCTTTGAGGCGTTCGCCCGTGTGCGTGCCGTAGTTCTCGTGTATGGGCGCACCGTTTTTCAGGCCTTTCAGGCGGTCGAACACTTGCAGGGTGTATTGGTCGGCCAGCTCGTGGTAGCCGTAGTTGCGCAGTCCCCTGATGGCAAAGTAGGTCTGGTCGAGCCAGATGGGGCCTCGCCAGTAGCCGTGCGGGTTGTATTTGGGATTGTCGGCCGCGATGGTGGGGAACGGTATGTAGGTGGAGAACTTGGCCGTGTCCTGCAGCATCGGCAGCATGCGGTCTGCCTGTTCCTGTGTGGCAATGCATGTCCACAGGGGGGTGTAGGCTTCGCATCCCGGTTCCTGTATGAAACTGCCATCTTTCAGGCGGCGGTCGAAGAAGAAGCAGGCTTTGTCGTCAAAGAAATAGTCGGCTACCTGGTTGCTGTAGTCGGGCCCGTCGAAGGTGGTGTTGAGCAGCTTGGCGAACTTCTTCAACAGCTTGCATTCCAAAGCCAGGTAAGCGTTCAGGTCCACGCTCTCCTGATCCATGCTCCAGGCGTCGTCGTATCCCTGGTTGGGCAGCATCACGGCATTGTCAAAGCGGATGGCATTGTCCATGCCGCTTTCCCAGGCAGCGGCCTCCAGCGTTCCGTCGGTGGAGCCGTACTCGCACATGCCGTTGCGGTTGTGGTCGCGCTTGGCATACCACCATTTGTAGTAGCGCAGCAGTTGCGGGTACATTTCGGCTACGAAAGCGGTGTCGCCGGTATGTTTGAAGATTTCATCGACGGCCCAGCATACGAGGGGCGGCTTGCTGTCGCGTGCGTTGTTCTCGGCCGGGTCGGTGTAGATGCAGTCTATAATCATGCCGTCGGGCAACTGGTAGTCGAACATGGCCCGGATGTTGTTTTTGGCCAGTTCGGGGGCAAACTGGGATGTTCCGGCACTAAAGCGCCAGCTGTCCCATGCCCAAAAGCCCACAAAGTAGCCTACGGCATGACTGGGGACAATGCCTTCGTGCAACAGTCCGCCGCGATGTGTGCGCCAGTTGGAAATGAGCGTGGTTACTGCCTTTACGGCGATGCGGTCGTATTCGGGTTTCATGTCCTTACGCAGGATGCGGCCAAGGTAGCCGTCCCAGCGTCGGGTGTTGTCTTGCAGCTCTTTTTGTGGATGCTGTACAAGGGCTGTCAGGCTGCCGGTTTTGCCTTCGGCTTCCTGAATGGAGGTGAAAAAGGAGATGGCGATGTATACGGGAGACTTTTCTTCCGGTATCGTGGCCAGGTAGTTCTCTGCTGTCAGCTTCAGGTTGGCATTGGGGGGGGGAATGTCAGTACGACGCATTCGCCATTGTTGTGTTGGGCTATGACGGCATTCTTTTCAATCCTCAGGCGGACATCCTTGTTCCACTGGCTGCCGGTAACGCTGAGGGGTTCGGCAGGCTGGCTTTTCACTTGCAGCAAGGCGGTGTTGGCATTGACAAAGTTCAGGCGTTGGGAAATGGAACCTTTGTCGGCGTGTGCGCTGATATAAAGCTCACCGGGGAAGTAGCATACGGAGTCGGGGGTGAACGTGTCGTTGTCATGGTTGGAAAATCCAACGAGTGCAGCCGATTGGGCCATCCAGCGGCGGCTGAACATGTCAAGACTGAAAGGGCCGCAGAAGCCGTTTATCCATTGCCCGGTTTCGGCAGGCGTGAAGCCCATCCACGAGCCGGCGTCGGTGAACCAGCCGTAGCAGCGGTGCAGGGTGTCGGGTGTATAGGCTATATCCAGAATATTGGGATAGTTGTAGCGCAACCCGGTTTGGGGACTGTTGCCCGTTTGGCAGGATGTAAGTCCGGCAAGCAGCAACAGAACATATACGGTGTGTCTGATAATATTGTTCATATATCTGTAGTGAATAAAAGACTGTTAGTAATCATTGGCCGGTATCAGAACAGGCGCTGGCCGGCAGTCTGGGCTGCATCGTCACCGGGGTTGAGCGGTTGTAGCGTGAAGCTGTAGGACTGTTCCACAGGAGTGATGGTGTATTCGGGATGCACTTGTGCTCCCCAGGTGTTGTCACCTCCTACACCCATCTGCCTATGGTCGATGTTGACCCATACCATGTCTTTCTTGACAATGCTGCCGCCATGCCGGCGCTCCGTCTGCGACGGACGGTATTCGATGTCTTCCATCGGGAAGTTCCAGGCGCTGACGCTGAGTGGCTGGCAGCCGGTTATCAGCAGACCGTAGCCTTCTGCATTGCGCAGGGCTGTCCATCTGACGTCGCAGTGGTTGGCTGTTTCCTGCGCACGTACATAAGGATGGAATTGTTCCCAGACCGTACCTTGGTACAAGCCTATCAGGGCACCGGTTTTCCGGTCGGCATAGTTTTCTTGCGGTCCGCGTCCCAGCCATGTCAGGTGTTCGTAGTCGGGCTGCAACACCATGCGCATGCCGAAACGGGGCATTTCGTTGAGCGGCTGCCTGCCCGGTGTGAAGTGCATGTCGACCTTGGCAGCACCATCGGGGCGGACGTCGTAGGTAATGCGCAAGGTGGCGTCTTGTTCTTCCATGCGGTAGGTAGCGCAAACCTGGACATTCTGCTGTTGCCGGGTGGCATCGAGGCTGACAAGCTTGGCGTCACGGCCGGCATGCCGCCAGGTGGCACAGCGTTCCAGATGGCCGTTGGGAACATCATTGTCGGTCAACGGTCGCCAAAAGTTGGCTTGCAGTCCTTCTTTTATCAGGTTGGTGCCGTTATAGCACAGCTCGGTCATTTCGCCGCTTTGGCAGTTGAATGTCATGGAAAAGTTGGTGCCTTTCAGCATCAGCGCCTGTTCGGTACGCTCAATGGTAGTTGTTCCTTGCGCCGGTTTCAGAGGAAGTTCTACGGCTGCGCCGGGCAGTTGCCATTGCTCGATGGCTACTTCGTGCCCTTGGGGTATGAGTGGCGAGGCTTTTTTGGTGAAGACCCGCAAGGTGAGAAAATATTCTTTTCCGTCGTTGGGACAGGGTTTCAGAGGGAGTTCCATGACTGCACTTTCTCCGGGAGCTATGGCAGGGAAGTCTGTTTCGCCTCCATAGACCTGCTTGCCGTCTGTCTCTACGGCGTAGTGCAGCCTATAGTTGTCCAGACCAATGAAATCGTGCCGGTTCATGACTTGTATTTTGTTTGCGCTGAACGGCACAGGCTTGAAGTGGACATACTGGAATACCTTTTTCACTTCGTAGATGTGCGGGTGCAGGCTTCTGTCGGCAGCTACAAGGCCGTTGGAGCAGAAGTTGGAGTCATTGACTACGCCGGCAAAGCCCATATCTCCGCCAAAGCCCCAGATGTCACGTCCGTTTTCATCCTTGATAGCGAAAGTCTGGTCTACCCAATCCCAGATAAATCCGCCTTGAAGCTGGTCGTATTTGTAGATAAGGTCCCAGTAATCTTGCAGGTTGCCTACGCTGTTTCCCATGGCATGAGCGTATTCACACAATATCATTGGCCGCTCGTCGCGCTGGTTGATGTGGCGGCGCAATGCCCAGATACGTGCATACATGGGGCAGTAGATGTCGCTTTTGGCATCGTATCCGCCGCCTTCATACTGCACGGGGCGTGTGTTGTCGGTGGCCTTGGTGTAGTCGTAGAGTGTTTCAAAGTGCTTTCCGTAGCCCGATTCATTTCCCATAGACCAGGTGACGATGGCCGTGCAGTTGCGGTCGCGTTCTATCATGCGGCCCATGCGCTGCATGAAGGGAATTTCCCAGTCGGGATAGTTGGCCAGGGTTTCGTCTTTATGGAACATCATGCCGTGGCTTTCGATGTTGGCCTCGTCTATCATGTACAGTCCGAATTCCGTGCAGAGTTCATACCAGGCATAGTTATTGGGATAGTGGCAGTTGCGCACACCGTTCAGGTTGAACTGCTTCATGAGCTGGATGTCGTGTATCATGGAAGCTACCGTGATGGTACGTCCTTTGTATGGGTCGTGTTCATGGCGGTTCACCCCTTTGAACAATACTGGCTTGCCGTTGACTAACTGCATGCCGTTGCGCATTTCCACGCTTCTGAAGCCAAAAAGGTGGGTGAAGGACTCTAGCGGCTGTCCCTGGGCGTTGAATGTGTTGACTACCAGTGTGTAAGTATGGGGCGTTTCGGCATTCCAGGCTCGTACGGCAGGGAATAGATGTTGAATGGAAAACAGCGTATCGGAGGGAGAAGTTGCAGTCTGTTTTTGAGTGTATATGACTTCCCCTTTATCCAGAACTTTGACTTCTACGGCATCTCCGGTTTGGGGCTGATGCAGGAAGACATCCAGCGAAAAATCGCCGTCTTTATACTCGTTGGCCAGGCCGGCAGTGAGGTGGAAATCCTTGACGCGGCTTTGCGGGCGTGCATAAAGGTATACACTACGCTCGATGCCGCTGTACTTCCAGTAGTCCTGCCCTTCCAGGTAGGAACCGTCGCTATAGCGGAATACTTTGACTGCCAGCTTGTTTTTCCCTTTCTTCAGCAAGGGGGTGACGTTGAAGTGGGAAGGCAGGCGGCTGTCTTCGGCATAGCCGGCAAGCTGGCCGTTTACCCAGACGTAGTAAGCCGATTCCACTCCCTCGAAATCTAGAAATATGTCCATGTCTTCCCAACCGGCAGGTACGGTAAACTCGCGGATGTAGGCACCTACGGGGTTGTAGTCGGTAGGCACGTAGGGAGGATTGGGCGGGAAGGGATAACGGGTATCGGTATAGATGGGGGCATCGAAGCCCTGCAATTCCCAACTGCCGGGCACTTCTATGCGGCTCCACTTGCGGGTGCTGTAGCCGGGCTTGTGGAAATCTTGGGGCATTCTGCATCGTTTCTGGAATACAGGAATTTCCATGTGCCGTCTAGTGAAATGCGACGTTCGGCGGCAGGATTGACATCAAACCTGATGCCGGCCGGCAAGGCATGCTGTTTCAAGGCATTGGCTTCGTTTGTGAAGGGTATGAAGTGGGCGTGCATGGGCTCCCGATTGATTTCATTGACTAGCGGGTCTTGCCAGGGAACATTGTCGGCCAGGGCAGAGGTGCATAACAATGAAGAGAGAAAGAAAGTATATAACTTGTTTTTCATGATGAGTTACTGAGATTAAGTGTGATTAGATTGAACAGAACAACGTCACCAGGAAGGGTACGCTGAAGTCCACTACAAATCCGTGAAAGATGGAGACAATGACAAATTCATTGCCAGCCGTACGGGTGATGATGGGCAGGGTAGTGTCCATCGTTGTGGCACCTCCGGCAGAGATAGGGGCCAGGTTGCCGAACCAGCGCACCAGCAGGGGAGCTGCCAGGAGGGTCAATATTTCGCGGCTGATGTTGGCCAACAGGGCTATTATTCCCAATTCTGCGCCTTTGTATTCTGTAATGAATATGCTGGAAAGGGAGTAGTAGCCGAACCCTGAGCCTATGGCCAGGCAGTCGGTCAGTTCGCGGTGGGTAAGGATGAGGCTGGTTGCGGCTGTGCCTGCCAGTGTACCCAGAATGGTCATGACGGGCAGAAAAACCAGACGCGGATTGAGCGAGCGGAAGTTTTTCAGCGTTTGCGGGTCGTTGCCTATGCTGAGCCCCACACAGAACATCAACGCGCAGAGGGCGTAATAGCTGATGTTGGTTTGGGTGATGTCGAACGGCATCAGATGGCATACGCCGCAAATGGTTCCTGCGATGAAGAATCCTACAACGACAAGGCTCCCTTTCATGCTTGACCTCCTTTCCGCTTGTACAGTGTTTTCCACAATGCCCATGCGGCGATGACGCTCCCCAAGGTTCCTCCCACGGTCAGAATAATGGCTTCCAGACCAATGGTGTGAAGTCCTTTGACGATTCGTTCGTTGCCGCCAACCTCGATTCCAAGGATGAACAGCAGTATCCAGATGAGTAAGGTTATGACTTTGTGGATAAATGCCAGGTCGCGTCTCCGTAAGAGATAGCCAACCAGCATTCCTGTAAGCATCAGTCCGATAATTGTAAACATATCAATGTCGTTTGTTAAAAATGTGGCAAAGATAAGGTTTTCAAGTCAAGAATGGGCTGCCGGACAAGGGCAAAGTGGCATATTGAACAGCTTTTGCCTTACATGTCCGGCATTTTCCTCTGTTGCAGGAAGGATTATGTTATCAGTCTATTTCGTTGTTGGTTTGTATCTCCATCAGCGGAATAGGCAGGAAGGCGTGTTCGGCGGCATTGAAGTTCGTGCGGCCGGCAGCTTTCATGGCTTCTTCCAGCTTGCCCCAGCGGCGCAGGTCGTAGAAGCGTGAGTTTTCCAATGTAAATTCTACCAGTCGTTCGTGTTCTATCTGCTCTTTTACGGCATTATAGTCAGTGCCTTGCATGGCGGGCAGCTTACCGTGCACGCGGCGTATTTCGTTGATAAGCGGAATGGCATTTTCGGGATGTCCCTGCTCGTTATACACTTCGGCCAGCATCAGCATGACATTGGCGTAGCGCATGAGGGGCATGTTGGTCGCCACTGTGTTCTGTGCGTATTCATCCCACGTGCTGGGCATGTATTTCCGGTAATTATAGTGTGTGTTGGAACTTTCATTATAGATGTCGTCGTAATTGTAGCCCAGGATGTGTCCGCCTTCGTAATAGTAGGGGTCGTCGAACATCATGGAGCCATAAGCGCGTGCGTCGTACATGCCGTTTTCGGCAATGCGGCCTTCTTTGAGGAACTCGTTGTACATCATCTCACTGACACGGATTTCATCCCATCCGGACATGGTCGTAGGTGCTACCCAGAAATGGAGAACATGCTTGTGGTAGGCACCGTCAGCTGTGCTGTTGGTGAACTGGAGTTCAAAGATGGCTTCCTTGCAGTTTTTGTTGGTGCCGTCGAACATGCTGCCGAAGTTGGGCTCCAGTTCGTAGCCGCTTACCTGTTCAAGGGCTGTTTTGGCTTGGGTCAGGTAGTCGGCCTTCTTGTCGCTTTCTTCATAAGCGCGGGTCAGGAATGACCAGCCCAGGTAGGAATATGCCACTCCTTTGGTGACACGGCCCGTTTCGCTGGAAGGACGGGTCTGAGGTAACCTTTTGGCAGCTTCGGCCAGTTGTTCGCAAACGAAGTTCCAGCAGGTAATTCTGTCGGACAACGCTTTGTGGGTTTGTGCCTCTCCGGTCAGATATTCGTCGCGGATGATGATTTTCTCCCAGCTCATAAGCAGTTTGAAGTGGTAGTAAGCACGCAAGAACAAGGCTTCTCCGCTAAGGTAGTTGTAGTCTTCGTCACTGAGTTTGTCTGTTCCTTCCTGTACTTTCTCGATGCCGAACAATACGTTGTTGGCATAGTTGATTCCGTTGTAGCAGTTCATCCAATACTCTTTGATTTTTGAGTTCTCGTTGTTATAGGTGTAGCTGTACAAGGCTACCCACTCGGGATAGTTGTTCACATCCTGGCCTTTCTCCATTTCGTCGCTACGGAAAGTTTCTACCGTAAACTTTGTTTCGGCTACCCCGTAGGCGTTGGTGCGGTTTTCCAACTGCCCGTATACGGCCGATAGTCCTGCTTCTACGTCGTTTTTATCGCGCCAGTAACTGTCGGTAGAAAAATCGGGAGACTTTACTGTCAGAAAGTCATCACATCCGCTCAACAAGGCGGTGCATACGAACGATGCAATATATATTATTTTCTTCATGATTATTTCGTTTTAAGTATGTGAAGTATTAGAATGTAACTTGCAGGCCTACTACGTAAGAGCGGGTAAACGGATAGACAAACGAGTCAACACCGGTGTCGAGAATGCTGGATGAGAATTCCGGATCGATGCCTGAATAGCCGGTGATGGTGAACAGGTTTTCGCCGCTGACGTAGATACGGCATTTCTCAAGGAAACACTTCTTGGCAATTGCCTGAGGCAGGGTGTAACCCAGTTGCAATTGGCGCAGTCTGACGAAGTTGCCGTTCTCCAGAAAACGGTCGGACTCGCGTGTATTGTTGTTCGGGTCGCCCAGGACGGCTCTTGGCATGTCGGTATTCGTATTGTTGGGCGTCCAGGCATTCAGGGTGCTGGTAAAGTAGTTTCTACCGGCGTCCATTCCTTCATAGTACAGGCGGTTGACATTGTAGAGCTTGTGTCCCCAGGCGCTGCCTAGCTGGAACGAGAGGTCAAAGCCTTTGTAGGCGCCGCTGAACGAGAGGTTGGCCTCTACTTTGGGGATGCCTGAGCCGGAGTAAATTTTGTCGTCGGCATCTATGACACCATCATTGTTGACATCTACAAAACGGATATCACCGGCTTTTGCATCGGGTTGCAGGCGTTCGCCTTGGGCGTTCACGTAGGCTGCGGCTTCGTCATCGCTCTGGAAGAGGCCGTTGGTCTTGTAAAGCCAGAAGCTGGCTACCGGATAACCCTTCAACGTCTGGGTCACAAAGTGACCTTCGCCCTTCCAGGCCGAACCGTATAACACCTGGTTGGGGTCGGCTTTCTTCATTTCGTTGTGTATGGTAGAGAGGTTGAAACCGATGTTGTAGTCGAAATCATTGAAACTGTCACCGTAATTCAGTTCCAATTCAAAGCCGTGGTTAACCATCTTGCCTACGTTCACCGTAGGATTGTAGATACCTGCCGAAGGAGCCATTACTTTTTCAATCAGCAAGTCTTCGGTCGTGTTATAGTAGTAGTTGATGGTACCGTTGAGCTTGTTGTTGAACAAACCGAAGTCAAAACCGAAGTTCTTGGTATCGGTGGTTTCCCAACGCAGGTCGTCGTTGACTAAGTAGAGGTTGGACATGCCCAGCTAGGGATTTCCGCCTTGTATGTAGCTCATCCATTGCGTATTGCTGCTGGTCATGGTCGGCGCGTAGTAATAACCCAGTGCACTTTCGCTACCCAGGCGTCCCCAGCTGGCGCGCAGTTTAAGGTTGGTCACGATGTCGTTTTTGGGGAAGAATGCTTCTTCGCTGATTCTCCAACCCAGTGCCACAGAGGGGAATGTACCCCAACGGTTGTTCTTTCCGAACTTGGAGGAACCGTCGGCGCGGACTGTCACCTGAACCAGATAGCGGCTGTTGTAAGAATAGTTCAGACGGCCAAAGAAAGAGGCGCGGTTATAGTCATAGAACGAGCCTGTTCCTACGTATGTTCCACCGTTACCTGCGTCGATGGTAGGTGAATGGGGGTCGAAGAAGCCGCCGGACACTTCGCTGGAAACCAGATTGCCGTTTTCAACTTCATAGATGGTTTTCTTGCCTTCTACGCTTACCGAGCTGTAATCGCTGCGGGTGGCGATAATGGAGGTACCGGCCATGGCGGTCACAGAGTGTTTGCCGAAATCTTTCATGAAGGTCAGCACATTTTCAAATGTCTGCTGGTAGTAGTAGGAATTATATTCGTAGTTGTACGGATATAGATTGGGCTCTTGCTTGTTGGCCTCGTATTTGTCGCGGTGGTAGCGGTCGTTGTAGTAATATCCGTTGTAGGTATAGCTTGTCTTGAAAGTCAGCCAGGGCGCAAACTTCATGCTCAGGCCAATGTTTCCGGTAATGTCGTAGCCTGTATATTTACGGTTTCTGTAGTGGTCGTCGGCCATGACATTGCGGTTGGTGGGGAATTGCATGAACACGCCGTCTGCCGACATGTCGGTCAGTCCGTAACCATAGGTCTGGTTTTCATCGTAGACGGGAACCAGCGGGGTGATGGAATACATCTCTTTCAGGCTGTATTGCGGTTGTTTGCTTTGTGTTACTTTGAAGTTGAGGCCCGCATCGAAATCGAAGATGTATTTGTGGGCGTTCAGCTTCAGACGGGCATTGTCCTGAATGTAGGAATTACCCCTGAAAATACCTTTTTCATCGGCATGGCCGTAGGACAGCGAATATTTGGCCGTGCTCGAACCGCCAATGAGGTTTACATAATAGTTTTGTGCGATGCCTGTGCGTAGCATTTCATCCTGCCAGTCGGTGTCGGCGCCGGTAGGATTGGCTCCGTTCTTGTGAGTCAGGTAGGCAGGTTTTTTTTCGTTGGCGTTTTCATACATCATGTTGTGCACCTGGAGGTAACCGTTCGCATCAAGCATGTCGAATTTCTTGGCTGCTTGGTTCACGGTCATATAGGTATTGAATGAAATTTTCAGTTCGCCTTCCTTGCCGTTCTTGGTGGTTACCAGCACCACACCGTTGGCTGCCACTGAACCGTAGATGGCGGCGGCAGCACCGTCTTTCAGGATTTCCATTGATTCGATGTCCTGCGGGTTGATGGTGTTGATGTCGCCCGGGTAGCCGTCGATGATGTAGAGGGGTTCATTGTCGCCCATGGTTTTGATACCACGGATTTTTACAGAGATGCTGGCACCTGCGTTACCGCCTGAACGCAGAATGCTTACACCGGCCACCTTGCCTTGCAGGGCTTCTGTGGCACTGGTGGTGGCACGTTTCAGCAGTTCTTCCGATTTCACTGAAGAAATGGCACCGGTCATGTCACTCTTTTTCATCGTACCGTAACCGATAACGACCACTTCGTCCAGCATTTCAGAATCGTCTTTCAAGACTACTTTCAGGGTTTTCTGGCCGTTGAGTGCAATTTCCTGGCTGATGTAGCCTACGTACGAAATTGACATAGTGGCATTGGGCTGTACGTTCAGCGTAAAATTGCCGTCCATGTCGGTAATGCAACCGTTGGTTGTACCTTTTTCCAAAACGCTGGCCCCAATCAGCGGTTCTCCTTTAGAGTCAGATACTGTTCCTGTCAGCTGGATGGTTTGAGCGAACAGGTTGAGGGGTGTTAGACATGCAAAGAATAAAATCATGATAAGTACTCTTTGCATAAAATAGTGATGCTTAAAATTACCCATGTGTGATACATTTTTAAGGTTAATGAATCTTTTTGTTTTTCACGGAGGCAAAGTTAGGCCTTAATCTTTTCGGACTCTTTTTTGGCTTGCTACAAAGTATCTACAAATGGCGTAATTTGGCTGGAATCTTATCTACAATATATCCTAAAATTAATTGATAAACAGGTGTTTAATTATATATCGTATATCTACAAAATACACTGTTTCTACTTCAATATGCCAGTCTTGAACTAAATGTACAAACGGTGGTCAGATGGAGGATTCTGGACGGATGCATACTGATGGGGGAACGGTTTGTGCAGGCAGACTACTGGCGGAACTGCGTTTTTTTGCGGGCAGGAAGCGGAAAAATCCGATAGTTACCGATGAATACCTGTTTTTACCGCCGTTTCATTCACTTTGTCATGCGGTGTAAAGTATAACCGTAACCTTCGGTTTTATAACCGTAACTTTCGGTTATATAACCGTAGCTTTCGGTTTTATAACCGTAGCCTTCGGTTATACTTTGCAAAGAGGGTAGGGAATTCTTTGCAGCCATCGCGGAAAGTATGTGGCTGCTTATATAAGTTCGGTTTTAAAAGATGCCTTGTTTCCAACTGCCAGGGAGGGAGTTTGACTGGCTAAAGAGGCACCCGGCAGCTGTAATCACGGATTTGCTTCAGAAACTTTGCAGGTAGTCTACTAAGTCTTCATCGGACGACAGGTTTAGTGCTTTCCTTAGGCGGTATCGGTTCATGTTTATGGTTTTGGGGGTGGTGCCTGTGAGCATGGATATTTCCTTGGCCGACAGGTTTACCCTTAGCAGTGTGGCCAGGTGTTTTTCTCCTTGTGTCAGGTTGGGATGCTTATCGTTCAGTCGCATGATGAATTCCTTGTTTTTCTCTTCTATGCTCAGCAATATGCTGTTGCTTATCTTGTCACCGCTTTGGTATTGGCTGATAAACGCGTTGATTTTTTTCAGATGCGGAAGCAAGGTTTGGCTGTCCATCTTGAATCCTTCCTTGACCATTTCCTTGATTTTGTCCAGCAGTTCATTGCGGCTTTGCAGGAATACGGCAAAATTGGTCACCTCTTGCCGGCTGGTGTCCAGTTTGTTTTGAATGTTTTTGAGTTCCATCTCCTGTTGTTGCAGTTTTAGTTGTGAGAGTTCGCGTTCGGATTGCTCCAGCTGGTACTTGGCCTCTATTAATTGCAGGTTTTTCTTGTGTTTGTACCACTTGTATAAGAAAATGCAGGCTGCAAACCCGAAAATGAGTACACTGCCAATGAGCCAGATGTTACGTTTCAGCAACTTTATTTCATAGGCCTGCTTTTGCAGCTCGGCCTCATGTTTCTGGTTGTTCATGTGTTGGAATGCGATTTCTTGCTCAATGTTGCGCAACTTGTAGCTGCTTTGCAGTCGGCGGCTCAGGATGTACATCTGGTATTGCTGTGTATAGGCGTTTTTATACTCGCCTATGGCCGCATATACCCATGATGAATATTCGTAGTAGTCGCAAATCACTTCCTGGGCGCCTATCTTGTAGGCGCACTCATAGCCTTTCCTCAGGGCTTCCAGGGCTTTGTCATATTGTCTGTTGTAGTAATATTGTTTGCCCATGTTGTTGTAGTTCTCCCCTAATGCCCATTGCGAGTCCAGGTTTTTGTTGATGGTGATGGCTTCGGCTATCAGTTCCAGTTTTTTGTTTGCGTCGCCCTGATAGAGGCACATGTTGTTCAGGTTCATGGCTATGCCTCGTAGGTTCTTGATGTTGCGGTTGATGGTCAGGGCCTTTTGCAGGAATGTCTCTGCCGCTTGAAATTCGTTGATAGAGTAGTGCATGATGCCGCGTTCGTTGTAGCATTCGGCCACGCCGGCCGAGTCTCCTATGGCCTTGAATATAGCAGTGGCTTGTTCATTCAGGTTGATGGCTTTTTCATAGTCGCCTAATTTCCCGTAAATGCGTGCCATGAGCGATTGTATCTGTGCCGTCCGCAACTTGTTGGAAGGTGATACGAACTGTTGTGCGTCATACAAATTCTTGATACTGACGTCAAAATTGCCTAGCAATTGCTTTGCCCGGCTGTATAGAATCATGGCTTGCACTTTCAGGTCGCTTGTCAGTTCGTCTTCGGTACATTGTCTGATTGCTTCCGATGCGTTATAGGAAGCCTGGTCGGGAGCACTGTATAAATCGTTTTGTGCTTTATCTATTAACCCTTTTATTGTTTCCAGATTGTTGGCGCTTAGTCCGCTTATGCCGGTACCAAGGTATAAGAATAGTAGTAAAATACAGTTTCTCATAGGATTATTCTTCGTTTATCTGCAAAAATAGGAAAAGATTTCAATTCCTGTCAGACTTAATGGGATATCCTTTGGAGAATTTCGCTTCCGGAGTTTGGAACATTGGGCTTTTCATGTTTTTTCTTCGCTACTTTTGTGTGAAAAACATTCCATTTGCATTTTGTGGAATGTTTGCTGATAGTATCTTTGCCCTCGAAAATATCAATACATTTATGTTACTTCCTTATCTGAATGCCGATTTGATTGAAGCCGGTTGCGACGAAGCCGGTCGCGGATGTCTGGCCGGAGCCGTTTATGCTGCCGCCGTGGTATTGCCCAAAGATTTCCGTAACGAACTGCTGAACGATTCCAAACAACTGACCGAGCGTCAGCGCTATGCCTTGCGCGAGGTGATAGAACGTGAAGCCTTGGCATGGGCCGTAGGTATGGTTTCGCCGCAGGAGATTGACGAAATCAACATTCTCAACGCTTCGTTCTTGGCCATGCACCGTGCCATCGACCAGCTTGCGGTGCGCCCGCAGCATTTGCTTATCGACGGCAACCGTTTCCGGAAGTATTCGGACATTCCCCACACCACGGTGGTGAAAGGCGACGGCAAATACCTTTCCATTGCCGCGGCTTCCATTCTGGCCAAGACCTACCGGGACGACTACATGAACCGCCTGCACGAGGAGTTCCCTTACTACGACTGGAACCGGAACAAAGGCTACCCCACGAAAAAGCATCGCGCCGCCATTGCCGGGCACGGCACCACGCCCTATCACCGCCTGACGTTCAATCTGCTGGGTGACGGCCAGCTTTCGCTGGATTTTAAATGATGTTACTATCTTGGAGGCGAGAATGTGCTTGGAAAATAAAAGACGAGGCGGATTGTCAAGATTAAGATGAGTAAACAAAATGATAATTCATCGTTGATATCGTCTTTAATATAAAAAAACTTTTTCATTTTGTTAAATTCTGCTATTTTTGCATTTGTAACAATTTCCTTCTGATTATTAAAACTAAAAAAGAATAAGATTACTATTTATGCAGCGCCTTATAATACAGATATTAAGTGTTTTACTAATTATGATAAGCTGTGTCCCATCCGTACATGAAGGAGCTGATATGGATGCAGAAAAGCAGGAAATAGAAAAACTGGCAAAACGGATGGCTAAAGCTGATTCGCTTGACTGTTTCATCCGTCAGCATAGGAAGAACAATTACGCCCTTAGTATCGCTTATAAGATAAGAGGAAAGGAACTGCGGGACAAATCTCGTTTCAGGGAAGCTTTGAATGCCCATTATAAAAGTTTGGAATATGCCTTGGCGGCTCAAGATACTAATGAAATCATTCAAGCATACAACAATTTAGGTACAAACTTCAGACGTATGGGGATTTTGGATGAGGCATCTAACAACCATTATACCGCATTGCGCTATTGTGAAAACTGGAGCGATACAATATCGGACGTTGCGAAAAAAAACAAGGTAGTTTCGCTCAATGGAATCGGTAATATCCATCTGACATTGGGTAATGCTGAAATTGCCATGCAGGCTTTCAGTAAAGCACTCGAAGGAGAAAAGAAATTGGGCAGCTATTTGGGACAAGCCATCAACTATGCTAATATTGGGAGTATATTGGAAACGAAAGGAGAAACTGCAAAAGCCTACATCTATTACCAGGAATCCATGAAATTCAATCGTTTGGCTCAATCCAATTTAGGCATTGCTCTTTGCCATAATCACCTCGGACGTATGGCAGAAAAACAAAAAAATTGGAAAGAAGCTTTGGAACATTACCAAAGTTCGGGCCAACTTATGGAAGAAAATTCAGATCGGTGGCATTGGCTAGAAGCACACATTGCCATTGCGCGTGTGTATTTATTGCAGAATCTGCGCGGGAAAGCCGAGCCTTATATCGAAAGAAGTGAACAGGAAGCACTGAATATCCACTCACCCGAACATTTGTCTGAAATATACAGGCTGAAGTCTCTAGCCTGCCAACAGGCCGGAAACTTTAAGGAAGCCATTAGTCATTACGAAAAAAGTTTGGCATATACGGATAGCGTAATGAACGAGAAAAACAAAAACAATACGCTGAAATTACAGATGAAGTATGAGAGGAATAAAGCGCAGAAAACTGTCAACGTGGCTCGGAATGCTTATCGAACAGAGCAGAAATCCAAAAATACAATTCTTATAGGTAGTGTGTTATTTGCTATATTGGCTGTAACTATTATATTGCTTCTGCTATACATTCAGCGCATACGTCTCCGAACTAACCGGCAACTGAAACGTACGATTCAGATGAGAAGTACTTTCTTTACTAACATTACCCATGAATTTCGGACTCCACTTACTGTAGTCATAGGCTTAGCCGAACAGTTGAAAAAACAGGAGTTGGGGAAAAAGATGTGGACGATTATCTGGATACCATTATCAGACAAAGCCGCAGTCTGCTCGGGCTGGTTAACCAGTTGCTTGATGCAGCCAAATCGGCTCCGGGTATGGAACAGCAGAAATGGGTGCATGCAGATATTGTTTCTTACATCCGGTTGGTTTTGGATGGCTATCGCTGCTATCTGAATGCCAAACATATCCAACTCATCTTCACTACACAAGTACAGACGCTACAGGCAGATTACATTCCTGAATACATCAATAAAATATTGCAGAATGTGCTCGGTAATGCTATTAAATTCGCTCCCAAAGAGGGAATGATACAAGTTCACTTGGGCACAGCATCCGACAAGCAGTTGATTCTGCAAATTACTGATAACGGGCAAGGAATATCAAAAGAAGAACTTCCATACATTTTTGACGCATTTTACCAAGGGGCAAACAGCAAAAATAATATGGGTACCGGTATCGGATTGGCTTTTGTCAAGCAAATGGTTGAAAGTATGAATGGAAGTATCACCGCTGCCAACAGCAAAGAGGGAGGAGCCGAATTTACCATTCGGATACCCTTACAGAATCCAAAGGCTCACATTGAAATTCGGGTTGAAGAAAGTGAACCTGCTTTGAGTAGTTTGCCGGAAAACAATGAAAAGCCTGCTGAAGCCTGTGATATAACCGTAATAGATGAAGAACCTTTAGAGAATGCTAATCCGTTGATTCTGATTGTGGAAGATAACCAAGATGTGTCATTCTACATTCATAAGCTCGTTGAGGGCAAGTATCGGATCAGGCATGCACACAATGGATGTGAAGCTTTGAACGTATGCAATGAAAATATGCCCGATTTAATCATTACGGATCTGATGATGCCTGAGATGGATGGATACACCTTGTGCCAAAATATACGCAGTTCACAAACGCTCAACCATATCCCTATCATCATTACAACAGCGAAAAGTGAGGAAACCGATAGGTTGAAGGGAATACAGGTTGGAGCAGAGGCTTATTTATTGAAACCTTTCAATGCCGACGAACTATTGCTGCAAATTGAAAATATCCTGAACCAGCGGCGCATCCTACGTGAAAAATACTCGAAAGCATTGTGCGAGGGCAATACGGGGAACGTTGAATTGCGTCCTGCCGACCGTGACTTCCTGAACAACCTGACTGAATTTATACATCAGCATTTGGCCGAAAAGGCCTTGAATGCAGAAATGGTTGCCGACAAATTTTGTGTCAGCAAATCGCAGTTGAATCGTAAGATACGAGCCATAACCAATTACAGTACTACGGCTTATATTTTGTTAATCCGTATGGAAAAAGCCAAGCGTCTGTTGGTTTCCACAGAACAGCCTATCGGTGAGATTGCCATGAACTGTGGTTTCGAAGATACCAGTTATTTTACGCGCGTATTCAAACAACTGTTTTCTACAACACCTTCATTGTTCCGTAAAACGCCTCAATAAGGGCGTATGTTCATCCCGGATTTGGAGTGAAGTGCACAAAAGTCATCCGGAAGAATCTCTAATTAATTAGCTAATATTGCATTCGTAACGTAAGTTGTGTGGTTAGCTGAACTGCACATTCACAGTTACTCGCGACTTTTCTAATCTAATAAATGCAGGCTGGTGTGCCTGCAATTCTGCTGTTGTGTCCCTTCTTATTTAACATTTGCTATTGTTGAAAAAAAGAATTTATGCTTTCAAATCTGGGTTCAATTTAGATTGATGGCAAATTTTGAGTCCCAAAACTGTCTGCTTTTTGATAATCAGAAGACTGAAAATTGCGGATGTATGAGAAATGAATGACGTATTAGTAGGATTTTTAATATGTTGATTATTAGTTGTTTATTAAAAATTAATGCTTCAATTTTCCTATTTGTAGGATAGAATTGGGTTTAAAAATCCTTATTCTTGTTTTAAAAATCCTAACTTGATGAAGCGGATTGGGCTACATTTGCATGACAACAGGAAAATCCTGGAAATATGTTTAACTTTTTAATGTTATGTGCTATGAGAAGAAGGTATCTTAATGTAATGCTAGTGAGTGCCCTATTAATGGCTTCCACTGGAACATTTACCTCTTGCAAGGATTACGGTGATGAGATTGCTAATCTGCAGGAGCAAGTGAATCAGAAAGCTTCTATTGAGGAGTTAAGATCAGAAATCAGTAGCGTTGAATCTGCCATTGCCAAGGCCGTCGCTGATGCTGATAAAGCAATCAAAGAAGCTCAGGCAGCTAAAGCTGAAGCTGAAGAAGCTTTGGCTCAAGTTGGTGAAAACACTCCTGATGGAGTGACACAGGAAGAATTGGAACAAATGCTGAAGCAAGCAATTGCTGATGCTGAAAAGAAAATTCAGGAAGAGTTGGGCAAAAAAGCTTCACTAGAGGACGTAAATGCGAAAATTGAAGCTTTGAAAGCGGAGCTTTTAAGTGATTTTGTATCAGACGAAGAGCTGAATGCTTTGGCTGCAAAAGTATCTCAGTTAAGTGAAGAAGTTATCAGACTGTTAGGCCATCGTCTGACAAGCATGAACTTGGTTCCTACACAGCATATCAATGGTATTCCTGCCATTATTTTCACTTCGCTGAAATATACTCCGCAGGTATATACTCCTATTAAAGGACATGCTGTAACGGATTATTCTGACCCATTGCATCCAGTAATGACAACACCTGCCGATCACTCCAAACGCCCTGTATTGGACCACACGGCTGTAGCGGGTGCGAAAGTACGTTATCTGTCTAGTGAGAAGAACGAGGCATATTATCAGGTAAGTCCTAATATGGGTGTCCGTACGCAGGATCTGGAAAGTCTAGCCTTCGACTGCATGACTTCTAAAAACATAACTCGTGCAGCTGAAAGTGACCTGATTAAGCAGAACAGTCCTATTGAAGTGACTGGCTTTAAAATTGATAAGAGCCTGATGACTGTTACTTTCAAGAAAAACAAAGAATTCTTGAACGACCGAATCATGAGCACGGGCGATGCTCATCCGGCACCTGGACAAGAAAAATTCTGGATGGCATCGGCTAAAGCTGCCATTGCTAAGGAAAATCTGGATGCTGAGGAACGGAAAGCTTATGAAGCAGGGACAAAGACTTATGTGAACTCTGAATATTCGCGTATTGAAGAGCTGGTGAAAGTGCCTTATATTGCCAATATCAGAACAAATTTCGGCAAGCCTTTGACTACCGACTATTTTGCTGACGAAGTTCAGACAGATGCTAATGGAAGTTTCTATGTACACTATCGTGACTCTATTTGTACATATGAATCTTTAGCAGGTAAGGATATTGACATTTATGCAGACTATGCCGAAGAACTGGATCTGAAGAAGTATGTAACAGTCTGTGTTTCTGATGAAGCAGAGGCATGGAAGGATCATGCTCAACATGAACTGTTCGAGAATTACAAGGATTATGGTCTGGAATTCCGCTTCAGTTTGGCAGCAGCTCCATACATCACTTTAGGAGGTCCGGAAGGTAATACCAATAAGACCGACCAGCAGAAGTTTGCAAAAATTGATTCTCCGTCCAATGGTATCATGACATCAAAGGTGTATACAATTGAAGGAACATCTGCTACAGCTATCGGTCGTGAGCCTATTGTACGTGTATCGTTGGTCGATACCAAAAACGGTGATGCATTGGTTGCACAGCGCTATCTGAAAGTAAAATGGACAAGAGAAATTGGTGTGAAGGAAATCACAATCGAGTTTGATCCGATTTGCTATGCTTGTGGCATCCAAAGCCGTGTAACGACTCAGGTGATGAATGAGTTAATCTACCACCAGGCTAAAGAAGGCGGTATGACTCACGAAGAATTCAAGGCTATCTATACGACATTTGACGAAAATGCTTCTGAACCTTATGGTACGGCTAAGAACGTAATCAATACCGAAGGTGGTGTAGATTCTTATAGCATCCTTTGGGATTTGACAACAGAAACCATGGGTAACATCTGGCCGGGTCAGAAGTACAAAGACTTCAGCAAGGTTGTTTACTACAGAAATGATTCCAAGTCTTATCCGGATCTGAAGATTACATTGAAGAGAAGAGTGAACATGCCTGAACTTGGCGTTTGGGGTCACTTGGGTACATACTGGAAGACAACAGATCCGAAGTACACAATCTTCAACGTTAACCCGATTGTTTATGATACGGAAGAATCCAACCCGGCATGGGGCGAACTGGAAACAACCGCAGCAGACTGGAAGGATGAAAATGCAACTTGTAACATTTATACCGACTTGTTGAACGGATTCCTGAATGAAGAAGGTACGAAGCCATTATTCGCAGAAGATGCCGTTTGGTATGACTGTGGTAAAGTGAAGGAAGATTTCTATAAGAAACCTTATGAAACCATTCGTTTCGTGTTTGACGATACGCGCATCAATAACTATACTTACCAGTATTACAACCGTTCGGCTATGAAGTATGAGTCAAAGAAGGCTACGGTACAAAATAGACTGGAAACGATTGACGGAACCTCTTACTATGTATCTATTTTGTGGATTAACGGTGAAGTTGCTGCCAAGATTATCAATGAAAGAAAGAACTTCTTGAATGCGGCAGAATGGACTTACAACATCCGTCTGGAAGAGGAAAATGCAATCCACGCTCCGCGCACCGGTGAGAAACCGACAGAAGCAGCCAAGGCATTGGTTGGAGCAGATGTTCCGGTTAGAATGGAGGCGGTACTTTGCGATGCGGTTGGCAAAGACTGGAATGTGAAGACTGTGAAGGCTTATGAGGCATTCATCATTGAACCGTTGACTATGAGCGATCCGACATTGGCACCGTTCACTGATGCCCAGGAAGGTGGTTCTCGTATCTCTATAGAAGGTAAATTCACATACAAGGCTTGGAACAATTCTACCGTTGCTAACACAGGCGGGTTGCCGAAAGCACTGTGGGAATTCTATGAAGCAAACGAAGGTGAATGGCCATACCTCGATCTGACTACCGGTGAATTGGATCCTTCGAGACTGAAGACCAACTTGAAGTTAGTTGATGGAAATATTGAACCGGTTGAAGGTTGCCAGGATGGTGCATTGCCAAAGAATGTGAAGATTATCAGAACAACTTCTGGAGGTAAAGACGAATTGGTTTACTATAACTACAGCGGTACGCCGGTTAATAAGGAATACATCATTTACATTCCGGTTACCTTTACATATAAGTGGAAGACATTTGTTTACAATGTAGCCGTAACAGTTAAACCTAATCCAGGTACCCCGTCTGTATAGTACATGGGCTAATATCCAATACATTGGATAACTAAGAGTAGGGGATGTGCACATCGTTTGTAGTGTACATCTCCTATCTTTTTTATACTATTTCTTCTCAGAACCACTTAATCCTCCTGAACCATACGAACGTCCCTGCCGACAGGGCGGCGGACAGCAGTACAATCAGCAGGAAGGCATGGGGGAACGAGTCCAGGTGGATGTCCACGTTCATGCCATAGAAGCTGGCGATGACGGTGGGTATCATCAGCGTGATGCTGAGGCTCGTCATGCGTTTCATGATGTCGTTCACGTTGTTCGAGATGATGGAGGCGAAGGCGTCCATCGTGCCGGTCAGGATGTCGCTGTAGATGTTCACCGTGTTGTAGGCCTGGCGCAGCTCGATGACGGCATCGTCCAGCAGTTCCATGTCCAGCATGCCGGTGTTCTGGAAGATGTTCTTCAGCCGGCCTATCAGCACTTCGTTGCCACGGATGGAGGTGTCGAAGTAGACGAGTGTCTTTTGCAGCTTCATCAGCCGTAGCAGGTCTTCGTTGCGGATGCTCTTCTCCAACTCTTTTTCGGCGTTGGCCACTTCGTTGTTTATCTGCTTCAGGTACTTCAGGAACCAGACGGCCGAGGAGTAGATGAGGCGCAGGATGAGGTCCAACTTGTTGTTCACACAGATGCCCTTGCGGCG
>Ga0192245_10231_pt1 | contig 27660 bp, 17 predicted proteins | sample Koala_Koa27_M3_FD_131238 | JGI IMG/M metagenome (GOLD analysis project Ga0192245, IMG submission 131238) | Enriched cells from koala feces incubated with labeled cellulose particles, San Francisco Zoo, California, United States - Koala_Koa2-7_M3 ...
TACGCACAGCGGGTTGTGGCTAAAACATATCCCCGGCTGTGAACTGCTGAACGACGATAATCCCATCGTACACTTCAACCGGGAAACAGAAGAAGCCACAGTTTACGGTTCACCCTGGAGCGGAAAGACGCCTTGCTACAAGAATGACTCTGTTCCTGTAGGGGCATTTGTACGATTGGAACAGGCGCCGGTGAATGAGATTCAGCGGGAGAGTCCGGCACGGGCATTCGCATCGCTATTGCCATCGTGCTCTAATCTGAAGGAAGTGAGAGAATTGAATAATGGTGTCATCGAGACAGTGAAATATCTTGCGGCCCATACTCCGGTGTATTTTCTGAAATGCTTGCCGGACAAGGAGGCGACGGAGGTTTGTTTTAATACAATTAAGCAACAAGCTACAAGCTAAACCAACATTATGATAGATAACGGGCGAAAAAGAATCATCCCCAACGAGGTACTGTTGCCCGAAGTAGCACGCCTCATCAGCGAAGGACATACCGTAACCCTGACAGTCAGAGGAAATAGTATGAACCCGTTTCTTGTGGACCGTCGCGACCGCATTGTTTTAGGTCCTTTTACCGATAACGATCTGCAACTGAATACGGTCGTACTCGCCAGAGATACGAACGGACGTATCGTTTTCCACCGCATCACCCACCGCAACGGCAAAGAGCTAACACTGCAGGGCGACGGTAATATACGGATAACCGAACAAACGAATGTAGACGATGTCATGGGAATAATGATTGCCGCCATCCGTAAAGAAAAAGAATATCCGTGCAATGGCCGTGTCTGGCAGCGCTATTCTTTCTGGTGGCTGAAACTAACCCCTGTAAGGCGATGGCTACTGGCGATATTCAGAAGAATCAGAAGAGTAACAACCCAATAAGTACGAATAATGAAAATCAAGGACGGATTTACTTTACATCAGATTAGTGACGAATACATCATCATGTACAACGGCACTCAAAATGTGGATTTCAATAATATCATTAGTCTGAACTCTACAGCAGCCCATCTTTGGAAACATGTGAAAGGAATGGATTTCAATGCCGACACCCTTACCGACTTCCTTATGGAAAATTATGAAGTAGACTCTGAAACCGCAAAGCGGGATGCAGAACAACTGATAAAGAATTGGCTGGAAGCCGGAATTATAAAGTAAATAAGCTACGAGTTACTAACTCATTATGAAGACAAAGCAAATAAAGTACATCTGGGAAGTATCTCGTGGGCAACGGGGACGCATTCTCCTCTCCTGCCTCACAGGTATCATTGGGGTAGCGGTCTCTCTTGCCTTTATTTATGCCTCCAAGGTCGTCATCGACATTGCCACAGGCGCCGCCATCGGAAGCCTGACCAATGCCGCCATCCTTACCATTGCTTTGTTAATCGCCCAACTTCTGTGTGGAGCCGTCGATACCTGGCTCAGTACCCGTATGCAAGTAGAAACAGGAAATGCACTGCGCCATCGCCTCTTCTCCCGGCTATTACAAAGCCGCTGGAACGAATTGGAACGCTTTCACACCGGCGACATCGTAAACCGGGTGGAACAGGATACTGCTTCCATCGTGGAGTTACTGACCAGCACAATCCCTGCTTTTACAGTTACCATCGTTCAGTTGATAGCCGCATTTGTATTCTTCTGCTTTCTCGATCCGTCCCTGCCCTGGGTAGTGGTAGGTATTCTACCTATCTTCCTATTAGGTAGCCGATTCTATATGAAACGAATGCGTCGCTACACCCGTGAAATCCGGCAGAGTGACAGCCGCATCCAATCCGTTATACAAGAAAGTCTGCAACACCACACCGTCATTAAAACCCTAGAACAAGGCGACCGGCATATCGGAAAACTGGATGATCTGCAAGATGCACTCCGTAGTCAGATATTCGGTCGTACCCGCTTTTCACTCTCTGCACGTATGCTGGTGGCATTTGCGTTCTCCGGCGGCTATCTTACAGCATTCCTTTGGGGTGCTATGCGCCTCAGCACAGGCAGTATCACCTTCGGAACAATGACCGCCTTCCTGCAACTGGTAGGAAAAGTACAACGGCCTGCACTCGATCTTTCACGCCTGCTACCTTCCTTTATCAATGCCCTCACCGCTGTAGAGCGACTGATGGAACTGGAAGAACTTCCCGCTGAAGCAAGCGGAGCATCACAACTATTCCCCCAAACCCCGGATTTACAATTGAAAGATGTCACATTCAGTTATTCAACAGGTGACCGACCTATACTAAATCACTTCTCCTGCAACTTCCCCGCCGGAAGCTGTACTGCCGTATTGGGTGAAACTGGCGCCGGAAAAACCACCCTGATCCGGTTGCTTCTCGCACTCGCTGACCCGCAAGAAGGAAGTATTACCCTTTCACCTGCAAACATAACACAATCTTCACTCTCAACTCACAATTCTTCACTCTCAACTCTTGAAGTTTCCCCTCAAACCCGTTCCAACTTCGTCTATGTCCCCCAGGGAAACACTCTCTTCAGCGGTACCATTCGTGACAACCTACTAATGGGTAATCCCCATGCCACTGAAACCGAAATGCTCCAGGCTCTCCGCACCGCCTGTGCCGACTTCATCCTCTCTCTACCGGATGGAATAGATGCCAATCTCAATGAACAAGGTGGCGGCCTCAGCGAAGGACAAGCCCAGCGTATCGCCATCGCCCGCGCCCTCCTCCGTCCCGGACACATCCTGCTGCTGGACGAAGCCACCTCTGCCCTTGATCCCGAAACAGAACGACAATTAATTAAAAACCTGCGCAGAGACTGCACAGGCAAGACATTCATCTTCATCACACATCATCTGGCAGTAGCCGAGGCTTGCGAAGCTACGATACAACTTTAAAAGATGCATTGCCGTGAAATTAAAAAGGGAACCATCTCACGATGACTCCCTTTCATTCCTAATTTTAAATTTGCTTTCGCAAAGTTCTCCAAACTTAGAACAGCTTGGCAGGATATTCGCCTGCATCCACTAAAGCCTGGATTTTATCTACAACGCTTTGGCGATCTTCAGGATAAGTCACGCCAAACCATTTGCTTGTAGTATCGAGGACTTCGCATGTAGCGACACCGTCCTGAATCAATTTATCTACCATCAACGGAATGAAGAATTCACTCTTCAAGTTCTCCATATTCTTCGGATCGCTCAGGAAGCTCTTGAAGAAATCGCAGCTGTATGCGAAGTAATCGGGAGTAAAGCCCCAGAAGTTCATACTTACCGGAGTTGTTTCGGGAGTAGCTGCCCATTCGCCATTATCGTCAATGTATTTCACTTCGCCATCCATACGCTGGATCTTAGTGCGTTCTACAACAGAAGTCAGCAGGTTGTTGGCATCCGTACCGCAAAGGCCGCGAGATACAGTACCGCTATCGCTCAATGTATTGCCAATGCGGAAACCTACCATTGAATATACATTCTTTGAACCTTCGGGCAGTGCAGAAAGGAATTTACCCATTACCTGGAAAGAGTCGCGACCATAGAAGTCGTCGCAATTGATAACAGCAAACGGTTCCTGAATTACATCAGCACCCATCATTACGGCATGGTTGGTTCCCCAGGGTTTCGTACGACCTTCGGGACAAGTGAAGCCTTCGGGCAGATCGTCGATAGACTGGAACACCAGTTCACACGGGATATGACCTTCATATTTTGAAATAATTTTATCACGGAAGTCTTTCTCAAAATCCTTACGGATTACGAAAACGAGCTTACCAAATCCGGCGTTAATGGCGTCATAAATTGAATAGTCCATAATAGTTTCGCCATTCGGACCCAGTCCGTCCAATTGCTTCAAGCCACCGTAACGGCTGCCCATTCCGGCTGCCAATAAGAATAAAGTTGGTTTCATACTTAGCTATTATTTAAAAAGGTTAGTGTATCCTTGTTTTGATTACGGGGCAAAATTACAAAAAATAAAGTCAAGAAAGGTAGACAATTGGTTCATATTTTAGCTCTATCGTACAAAACTCACCGTTAGAACGGATAGCCGATAGCAAAATGCCATGCCATACCATCTTTAAACTTCGGAATATTATAATATCCCTTCTTTCCTGTATCATACGGATCATGCAGTGCCACACCCCAGTCGAAACGGAATACGAGGAAGTCCAGGTCGTAGCGCAGACCGGCACCTGTGCCCAAAGCAACTTGTTTCGGGAAATTCTTCAACGTCAGCTGCCCATTGGGACGGTTTTCATCCTTACGCATCAACCAGACATTACCTGCATCGAGGAAGACAGCTCCGTGCAGATCGCCGAGAATACGGAAACGATATTCCACGTTTGCTTCCATACGGATATCGCCCACATGGTTGATATAGGAATACTTTTTCTCTTTATCAGGTGGATAGCCACCGGGGCCGATACTGCGTGCAGAATAGGCACGGATACTGTTGGCACCACCTATGTAGAACTGTTCGGTATATGGTGCAGTCGTCGCATTTCCATAGGACCATATAAATCCTCCTGCAATACGGGAAGCAATCATCTGGTTCTTATCTATCCGGTAATGATAGCGAAACTCCGAATTTAGCTTCAGGAATTGCGCGAAAGGCACTCCCAGCAGCTTCTTGTCTTCTTTGCTGAACGACTGTCCGAATGCCTTGTAAACCAAAGAGGTCAGGTTACCGGCAGAACCGAATGTAGTCTGCCACCAGATGGGGTTACGGATACTGCGGAGAGAAGCGTTATCATAGGTGTATGTATATTCCATTTTGGGAATAAACTGATTACGGAGGCTGATGTAAAGGGCCGGATTCTGAGCTTGTATTTCCTCAAAAGCCGCAGTCGGATTACGCAACACGTTAAATGTCAGTTGGAAGGGCGTGATACTGTGTTTCCGGGTAGGCACAGGCTGAAAGTCATACGTGACGTTTCCACCGAAAGCAAGCAGTTTATAGTACTTGGCACGGTTCATCTGGTCTATATAGACACGGAAGGTGGTGGAAGCCGGGAAGTCATATTCCTTGGTACCCATCCGGGGAAAGACGATACGCGGAAAGGTAAGTGCAGAAGATAAGCCCAACTCATAGCTATTCATCAGTGAGCTGCTGTTCTTGCCTGTCTGCCATTCATAAGAGCCGTTCACTTTCACATTCCAGGTTTCACCACCGCCGAAGACGTTGTTCTTCGTCACGGTAAAGGCGGCACCGGGGCCGGTCTGGTTATTGCTCTTCATGGTGATATTAAAGTCCAGTTCGGCATCATACGGTTTATCCAGCATGGCACGAATATTCACATCCAACGTATCGGAAACGAGTGCCGTATCACGAGGCGTGTACTGCATCTCCAGATAACGGAAAATACCTACACTTGCCAGACGCTCCTGGATACGGGTTTGCCGATACTGGCTATATAACTTTTCCGGACGACGGCGCATACCTCCCTTGTCCAGTTCCTGCCGTTTCCGTTGATAGCCTTGATAATTCAGCCAACGGTGAAGCATATTGGGACGTATTTTCAGTTTATCATAATAATGTATCCAGAAAGTCTTGTAGTAGAGACTGTCATTCGGCGTTTGCCCTTGCGGACCTTGGAGGTAAAAATTGGTTTTACCTACGAAGAAAGGGCGTTCAGCATCCTTCGGCATACCCGGAACGGGGATCATGCGCAGGCTGACGTGCCCACCGGGAACGAGAGTGGTGTCGGCTTGGTAGGTCAGATAGTCAGGGCGGAAATAGTAATACCCCATATTACGCAGCAGGCCGCTGATGCGGGTACGCTCACCATCAAGATCGGTAACATTGAACTGTTCACCCGGGCTGATCAGGGAACGACGGCGGCCGAGGTTGATAATCTGCATGGTGGTACTGTTGAATCCCCTATAATAAACGGTATCAATAAAGTACGGGTTGCGCATATTGACCGTGTATTGCAATTTAGCTTTCAGACTGTCCTTAGGATTAACGAAAGTTTGATAACTTACCGTGCCATTGAAGTACCCATAATCGTGCAGGATATTTGTCGCTACTTTCTGTCGGATGTCCGGATTAACGGAAGATATGAGCACGGGGGTTGCAGCAAAGCGGTTGAATATCCACTTTCCGAAACCTTTCTTGTACTTTCCAAAACCATTGTACACCCACAGTCCGAAAGGGAAAGGAATGCGGTATTCGGAGCTACCGAGCAGGGAGTTATTGGGAGCTTTGGCAAGGGCGGTTTCCACTTCTTCCATAGCGGTCTCGCCTACCTTGGTATCGGAACGGTTCTCTACAATCATCATCTTCTGACCGGTGTAGAGCACTTCGCCTTCAGGCAGGTGCTTAGTAGTGGAGCAGGCTGCCAGAAGCAGGGTTGCAAGGAGTATATATACAAGTTTCTTCATTTTATTCTTCTATGTATTAAGAATTTATGTATGTGCCTACCGCCTCCCCCCTTCGGGTACTCCTCCTCCCGGGAGGAGGAGAACTGAGAATGATTCGAGAGGCATCATACTATTGCTATTTCTTTTACACTATTCGCTTACAGGTTCTACTTTCTTCTTTCTCTTGAATATGAACAGCTCACTCAGGCGGTCCATTTTCCGGCGAAGCACAAGGCCGACACCTGTCTCGGTTATCTCACCGTCGAGCACACTTTCATAGTTCTTGTTGTGGAATACGCGGACATAGCGTGTACCACTATTATCCAGACGATACTCCAAAGAAATATTATCGATGAACGATTCTACGTCATTCGTTGCATTGGTACCACTGGACACTTTTCCACCGATAATGATCTGTACACGATCATTAAAGAAACGCTGCGAGTAACGGAAACTGTAGTCGGTCTGTTTATCGCCCGTTTCGGCAGCGGTACGGTCTTCAATACCCACGCTGAGGGAAGCATTCTTCAGGTTTCCGGTCAGTGAATTAATCTGGCTTTGCAACACACTGTTCAGTGCGGAACCCATGGTTAAACCACCACCTTTTCCGCTGTTATAAAGATACATACCGGTGGCAAGCATAGTGATGGCCTGCTTGCTTCGTTCATCGGCGCTCATTCCTGCCAACTCTCCCTGCACGGTGGCATCATCGGGAGCACTCAGATTAAAACTCAAATCTGGGTTCTCCAAACGGTTCTTGATGCTGATGGAAACGTCGAAGTTCACCATACGCGAACCACCGTCATCGCCATCGGATACGGAAGCGCGGACGCGTTCCGTAGCAGTCAGGTTGAGTGAAGGGTTCATCGGATTACCCGTCCAGTCCACATAACTTCCATTGACAAACTGGAACTCTTTCAGAGGAATAACAGGCAAAGCATATTTCATCATACCACCGATCAACGTATAGCGACCGGACAATGTGAGATCGCCTTGCGGAGTATATTGAAGATTCAGATCACCTCCACCTTCCAGTTCCACACGACTGCTGCGGTCGGGGCTAAGATCAGCACGCAAACGTACGGCATCATCGATGTGTACAGACATCAACATGTCCATACCGCCAAGCGACATAGTGGGAACTTCCGTTGCCTGTACCGAAGTAGTATCCGTAAAGGAAGTGAACGTAACGAGTTCACCCAAACGGTCTTCTACAGTCAGAGGAGAGTCAGTCAACACATAGGTTACATCTGTGTTACCCAGCAGATTCATGTTTCCGCGCATGGTCAGTCCATCCAGCGGACCGCGTACGGTAGCGTTCAGGTCCACGAAGATTTTACCGTAAAGCATACTCTCGCGTGTACGGGGTGCATCGAGCAGAGTATAGTTTTGTGCACGCAAGGTCAGATTTGCTGTCGGTCGGTCCATATTCCGGAAGTCCACGTTTCCGTCTATCGTGAAGGGGTTACGACTGGTGGTATATATAGCAAACTTATTAAAGATAAGCTGGTTATTCTCTATCTTCAACGGACGATTGTCGAACCAGTAGCGAGCGCCTGCCTGACGGGCGTAGACAGAGACACTGTCTAATGAAAGATCGCCGCTCATCTTCGGTTTCTCCATATCTCCATTGATATAAAGTCCACCGTCAATATCACCTGTGAAAGTAACGACCTGATCGGGCATAAAGGCATTGGCAAGAGAAAGCGGGAAATGCTCGAAAGTGGTGTTGACTTCAAGCGAATCACGTCCATTCTTCTGAGTTAATACGGCATCGGCAGTCAGTACCTCCTGATCTCCCGACCGGAAATAGGCGTTCAGATAGTGCGTGCCTTTATCACCCGGAAGCCATGTGGCACCCAGTCCGATGTTACCTACCGGCTGGCGTTCGTAAGTCAGCTTTTCCACACCGGCTTCAGCGGAAACTTGCAGGGAGGTTGCTGTTTGTATATAGTTTGCTTCCGCAGAGAAAAGTCCCGTGATACGGGGCATATAAGGCAGAATGCCACTTAGTTTATCCAGGCGGAAACGGATTAATTCCAGATTGATATTCTGTAAAGAAACGGTATCAGACCGGTCGGACTGCATACGGAAGCAGAGTCCGTCCTCACTGTCCATATCGACATTAGCGTAGACGCGCATATTCTTATGCAGATAAATCCAATCGCTGTTATCTACAAAGTGGAACTTCTGGAAAGCAATGATAGGCTCGGCAGGTGTCAGACGGAAAGCAATGCCATTGCCCCTTCCCCGCCCTTCTATCAAAGGACGGGCATTGATACCCAGATCGAGTCCGGTATCTCCCTTCGCATCCACATAATTCAGGGTCAGTTCGGCATCTTCGTTACGAATTTCTCCCGTCAGTGTACTGCGGAAGACAAACTGCGGGTTCTTCGGACCATTTATAACACCACCCTGCAACTTCATGCGTGCAGTGTCCTGGCTGATAGCAAAGAAAATGGTATCCAGTTGTAAGGAGTCCATACGCAGACCATGTATAGCAGTTCGTCCGTTGATACCACGTCGGGGCGTGGTGCCGAAACGCAATATAAAGTCATCAAAAGAAATATCCTTGGTTGCCAGGAAATAGCTGACAGGGTTCTGCTTACCGGCTTTCAGTTGCATACCGGCTGAGGGCAGTGCTTTCCGTAGTTCAGCATGATCGAGTTGTTTCTGTTCTATCTGCCGGGTGAGCAGTGCAGCAAAGACAGTACCCTGATCCATCAGTTTCTTCAAGGTGCTGCGGGCACGGAACTGGAAGTCGAGGTCGCCTGCATCCATGCTCATCTTGATAGAGTCGTGGCGTGCCTCGGCACCAAGAGTGAAAGCAAAAGGATGCTTCAATGGTTTGGGAGAAATTCCTAACTCATGCAGACCGATATTCTCCACATTCATAGCCACCTTGCCATCCAGGTATTTACGGTCAAGACGCATATCGGCATCCGCCTGCATCTTCAGCAGGGCATTGTCGCTCGTCATGTGTACAGTGGCAAGAGCGGATTTCAATCCGGCTGTCAGGTCGATGCCGGAGATATTCCAGTGTCCGTATTGTAATTCACCGAGAGAAGCTTGTACAGCAGCCACAGTACGGTGGTTGGCGGGATCGAATCCTTTTCCTTTGGCGGCAACCTTAGCCGAAAGTGTATAGATAGAATCTTTAGGCAGGAAGTGGTGCACTTGCAAGGCATCCACATGAAGGTCTGCCTGATAGGCTTCGGTAGAAGTATTGTAACGAGCCAGCAGATTCAACAGCCCTTCGCGTTCTTTCAACTTCAGGCTGGCATCATAATTGGAGCCATCCAAACCAAGTCGCGCAGCAAGGTGCATACTGTCCGGCACAACAATAGAGCCGTCGGGGGTGACACCTGTCAATCCGGTAAGGAAATTCAGATTCTGTGTCCGGATATCAAAGTCAATGCTTCCGTTGCGCGTCAAACTGTCGGTGAGGTTCCAAATCTCACCACCACCATTCAAAGTGAAAGCACCCGGCAGATCAATGTTGAAGCGGGAAATCTGCATCTGCTTGAAGTTACCTTCCGTACCGGCACGGATAGTAAGAGGGCGGAAAGGATATGCATCCTTGAATGTATCAGGCAAGTCACCTGCAAAGAGCATTACATCCTGCTTGCCGATACGGGCATTGAAACGGGCGGAGAGTCGTCCGGAAGTGGGAATTTCTACCAATTCCCAATAAGTCTGGGCGGTGAAATCCATTTCACTGTGTGGGGTAAGCAATTTTAAAGAAGGCACCTGAATAACAGTGGAATCAGCAAATACCCGTCCCGTCAGTGAAGTGATGCTCAGGCCAGAACGCTCGTTCATGGAGAATTCCCGGATAACGGCATTTATGTTCCGTCCATGATAAAGCACGGAGTCCACTCCAATGCGAATATCCTGCAAGGCGATGTGCGAAGCATCGAAGCCCGGGGCAGGTTTCACACCGGTGCTATCGGTAGCCGCAAGACTACCGGTATCTATCAGGCTATTAATGGCACTGAGCAATTGGCTACCCGTATCATAGCTTACTGTAGTACTGCTCAATTCAAATTTCTTCAGACCGTACATCTGTCCGCCCAGGTCAGCAACCGCATCATCCACCTCTGCATCACCCAGACGGGCAGCAAGACGCATGGAATCCAGCGGCATTTGCAAATCAACGGAAACATTTTTCAGTGCCAACTTGTGTAAAGCTACTTTCCAGTTAAGGGCGGTAGTCGTGGTATCCGGTTCGGCAGTGGTAGTGTCGTTCATCACAACGAGCATATGAGTATCACTCAGTTCCACACGGTTGATGACAGCATCTTCTTTTTTCAGGTCTATACCGTAACTTTCAAGGAAAAAACGCCCCAACACGCCACGTATGCGGATGCCCTCTATCAAATCGGCAGAATTCAGGAAAACTCCGTTTACGGTCACCTCGTCCAGTTCTACTTTTCCGCGTATCAGCGGCCATGCCTGCACGCGCACGTTCAGGCTTTCCAGTGTCAGCAGGGTGTCGGAAACCTGTTTCACGGCAAGGGAGTCGCCGGGAGCAGAGGAAATTTGTTTATCTGCCTGTATAGGCTGAATGACCTGCACACCGCATACCAGCAGGTTCAGCGGAAAGCGGAGGTCGATGCGTTCAACAGATATATCCATACCCGTTGCCTCGGATGCGATGGCAGTGGCTTGCTTCCGTATCAGGTTCTGTACGGGAGGGATATAAAGCAATACCATCAGTATTACAAACAATATGATAGGGGTGAGCAGTATCCACACCACCCATTTCAACCATTTTCTTCTCATTAGGACGTCAATCGATAGTCAGTGTTTAAATCGTTACAAAGTAAACAAATTCTAACGACATTTGGTTGATACAGAAGATAAAAAGGCTATTTATTCCTCTACCTGTGCCACGACATCTTCAATCTGAGCAAGTGCTGAGAAGGATTTCTCTTTTATCTTTTCACTGAATACTTGCCCGCGTGAGTCTTCAAGCTCTTTCAATAAAGCAACAAGCTCATTGGCTCCCAGTAAAGTAAACAGAGGAAGCATCTTATGCCCCATGGCAGCTATGCCATCTGTATCTTCAGCATCTAATGCCTGTCGCAAGCGATCAGCATTCAGGCGTGTTTCTGTGACAAAACTTTCCAAGATAGATTTTGCCGCATCAGGATCATCACCTGAGAAAGCAGTAAGAGCAGAGAAATTTAATGCAGAAGCAGGAACTGCTTCAGTTGCAATCCTATCCGTCTGTACAACATTCGTTTCTACGTGATTCTGCGGAGTAACAAGACCTGTTTCTCTCTTTTCAATATCCAATTCAGCAAACAGTTCATTCACCATAAATGGCTTGTGCAAGCTTCCGGCAAAACCATGTTTCAGAAACTCTTCACGTTGCATATCACTACGGGCAGTCACAGCAATCACGGGTATAGCCTTAGCTTGCGGAATATTCGAAGCACGCAACAGGTTCAGTAAGTCGAAACCATTCATGGCGGGCATTTGCACATCGGTAAGCAATACATCGAAAGTATCGGTACGGAGGGCTTCCAATAATTCATCCAATTGCAGACAAGCAACAGAAGTGATGCCACTCTGTGCAAGCATAGCAGAAGTGAGAGTGAGCTGGATACGATCGTCATCAATCAAGAGAACTTTAATAAGTGGAGAGTGGAGAGTGGAGAGTGGAGAGTTGGCTGCGCTATAGGAGGCTGCGCTATCATGCTGCATAGAACTCTCAACTCTCAACTTTCCACTCTCAACTTCCCCAATAACTATTGGGAATAAAGGTACCCGCAACGTAAACGTACTCCCCTTTCCGAGCACACTATCCACTTCGATACATCCTTCCAGCAGTTGCACCAGCATACGGACAATAGATAATCCCAAGCCGAATCCTTCCTCTCCCTGTGCTCCCGGTAAACGGGTAAACTCCTGGAAGATACGTTCACGGTCACCGGGTTCCATTCCCTTTCCCGTATCGATAACAGAAAGCTTCAAGTGATTTCCGGAGAAAGCCGGATCACCTTTCGGCACAAAACTGGCAGTCAGCGTAATGCCCCCCTCCGAAGTGAACTTCACAGCATTGGAAAGCAAATTATTGACAATCTGACGCAAGCGTAAAGGATCACTGATGAAAGTTCCTTTCAGTTCGGGATCTATCTCACATTTCAAAGACAATCCTTTGGCAGAAGTCAGCGGTTCAAAGCTGACGTATATTTCTTCCAGCAGGCGTGCAGGATGGAAAGTAACACGGTTTATCTCAGCTTTATGCAAGTCGAGGCGATGAAAATCGAGCAAATCGGTAACCAGTTTCAGCAGGTGTTCCGAGGAGGTTTTCATGTTGTCGAGATAGAAGCGTTGCCACCCATCGACAGTGAGTCGGGAAAGCAAATCTGCATACCCCATGATAGAGCCTAAAGGAGCTTTGAAATCGTGGGTAATGGCAAGCATCAGCTTTTCGCGGGAGGCAAGCAACTCTTCGGCAAAGCGGTTAGCTTCTTCCAACTGACGCCGATAGCGGTTACTACGAGTAACATCCCGCCAGATCATGACAAGAAAGATAACGGATAGCACAACGGCACCGGCAGCAATGCCTGAGATGATCGTTGCAGAGCGATGGCGTACCGCTTTCTGATATTCAGCCTCTTCGCGGGCACGCAATAGGGTTTCCTGTTCATATCCCTTCAAAAGACTATCAATACGGGCACTCAGCGCATGATCAAGGCGTTGCAAAGTCCGCTTACGGCGCTGTATCACACTATTAGTTGCTTTCTTTTGCTGGGCAACGGTACGTAATTTTGCGTGCAGTGAATCAACAGGATTATAAGCATCAAGCACAGTATCTGTAGCAACTTCAAGGGTAGTTTGTACCTGAACGGCAGAATCTTTGCGTGGTGGAACGAAGACTTCTCCCAGACGACGGAAGAAACCTTTCTTCTTAGGTCGTGTCACAACCGTATCACGACGGGCAGTAACACGACGTTGCACACGTTGTTGGGTGATAATGGTATCCTGTTCAGCTATAATCTGCTCCACCTCGCGAGCGGAAATCATGCTATCATTGGCTTCGCTCAACGTACGCAGCAAGCGGACCGTATTAGCATCTTTTTCTCGCAAAAGCCCTATCAGGCTATCCGTACGCAGGATATCGCTATTATCCGAACTCATAAGGTTCTCCATTTCCCGGTGCACGAAGAACAGGGAATAAAGCAAGACTGCCAACAGTACCACATAACCGGCAGCTATCTTCTTCTTGGAGACATTATTCATATTTATATATTATAGTGATAGGGTGATAGTATCACTTTCTTTCATCTCGTTTTATAACGGAAACGCAGCCAAAGCATAATACCTGCACTCGTCAGTCCGAATGGGAAAGCCATCCATACGCCGACCGTACCCCAACCCAGCACGAAACCGCATAGGTATCCTACAGGCAAAGATATAACAAAATAGGAAATAAATGCAATGAACATCATTGGTTTTACGTCTGCGATACCACGCAGGGCGTTAGCAAAGCTGATTTGCAGGCCATCGCCAAACTGATAAACCAGGAATGGCAGGAACAGAGAGGACACCATAGCAGAAACTTCCACACTATCCGTGAACCAGCTCCCCACCTGATTGCGCAACAGAAACACGATACTCAGAAGCACCACCGCCATTGCCAAGATGAGGTGATAACCGGCGTATGCCGAACGGCGGACATTCACCATATCGTTCTGCCCCTTGAAGTTACTGACACGAACGGCAATCGCCGCCCCCATCCCGTAGAACATCATAAAGGTGAGCTGAGAAATAGTGAGCATAATCTGATGCGACGCCAAAGCAATAGTTCCCAGCCAACCGACCATGATTGTGCTAAGGCTGAATGAAGCCGTCTCCATGCCCATCTGCAAACCGACGGGCCAGCCAAGTCCATTCAGTCTCCTGAACATTTGCTTCGACCATCCCAGGCGGAAGAATCCGACCTTATATCTCAGGAACCTCCTACTACGAAAGACAATCAATGCAAAAACAATGACCATAACAATACGTGAAAACAGGATACTGATACCCGCACCTAACAATCCCAACTCCGGAAAACCAAACTTTCCGTAAATCAATACATAGTTACCGATAATATTCAGCGCATTTCCACCAAGAAGCACCCACATAGCAGTCTGTATTTGAGTAATGCCATCCGTAAACTGCTTAAAGCCATTGAACAACATGACGAACACCAAGGATGCGAGTAGAATCAGGAAATAGGGTTTATCAAGGGGATCAGTTCTTCGGGTTGCCCCATATATTCCACACAGAAATAGACGACAGTCATAATAAGTGTCAGTAACAGCGCTACCAACACATTGGCAAGCAGACTTGAGCGCAAAGCTTGTCCGGCCTCCATGAAACGACGGTTTCCGTAGAACTCACCCACTACAGGCGTCAGTCCATAAGAGAAACCGGTACTGAAAATAATGCAAAGTGTAAAAAGATTGTTGGTGAAAGAAGCAGCAGCCAACTCGGCCGTGCTGTGGTGTCCCACCATCAGAGTATCGGCAAATCCGAGAACAATGACACCCATCTGGCCGATAACGATGGGAAGTCCTAAGTAAAAGAGGGCTTTATAATGCCCCTTGTATGTAGCAATTAATCTATTCATTTATCTTTCTCATAATATAATACCACCGAGTTTTCCTCACGAAAAGTCTCTTGTGCAACTGTCTTCAGACGTTCTGCCGTCACTGCGCGATACCGTTCTACCTCACGGTCTATATCCTCTGCCTGTCCGGTCAATTCGAACCATGCCAGATTTGTGGCTACATTCAGGTAATTGATATTCCCGAATATCTGGGTGGATTCAAACTTATTCTTTACTTTCTCCAATTCCTGTTCTTCTATCGCCACTTGCTGTAACTCCTGCAACTCTTTACGTACAGCGGCCTCAGCCTGTTCCAGTGGCACTCCGGCTGACGGTTTTCCGCTGATATGCAACAATCCCGCGTCACGCGTTCCCGAAACATAAGCATCTATGCCGGAGAACAATTTCTGTTCCTGCACCAACCGACGGTTCAAGCGACTGGAGCGTCCGTTGCTAAGGATATCTGAAAGGATGTCAAAAGCGTAATAATCAGGATGCTCGCGACTACACATATGAAAAGCCATAAACAGCGCATCCAAGGGAACAGGACGTTTCACTACCTGCCTGCGTTCCTTCATCTGTACGGGTTCCTGCGGCAATTGTCGCACAGGCACATCCCTGCGGGGAATCGGGCCAAACCACTTTTCTGTCAATCGGATAACTTCTTCCCACGATATATTTCCGGTAATGGCAAGCACAGCATTATTAGGTGCATAAAAGCGGTAGAAGAGTGACTTCACTTCCTCCAGTGTAGCTTGTTCGATGTGCGATAAATCCTTTCCGATGGTAGGCCAGCGGTACGGATGCACCTCGTAAGCCAACGGACGGATAAGATGTCCCACATCTCCGTAAGGCTGGTTCAGACAACGCTGTTTGAACTCCTCCATGACCACACCGCGCTGCACTTCAAGGCTTTGTTCACTGAATGCCAGTTCCATCATACGGTCAGACTCCAGCCAGAAGCCAATCTCTACATTCGACTTGGGAACGGTGAGGTAATAGTTTGTAATGTCATTGTTCGTCCAGGCATTGTTTTCGCCACCTGCCGACTGCAAAGGGGCATCATAGTCAGGTATATTCACAGAACCGCCAAACATCAGATGTTCGAACAGATGGGCAAAGCCGGTATGTTCGGGATGTTCGTCCCGGGCACCTACATCATAAACGATGTTCAGTGCTACCATCTGAGTGCTGAGATCTTCATGATGCACCAGTCGCAGACCGTTATTAAGGGTTAGTTTATTTATCTTCATAAGATTGGGAGTTGTAGACTGATAGAGGAATTAATTCATTTCTGGCGGGTTATGAATATAATTTTAGGCGCGGATTACGCGGATTACACGGATTTTTTCTGTAATACAGTGTAATAGCGCAGCCTTTAATCCGTGTAATCCGCGTAATCCGCGCCTAAATCATTATTAGCATTTAGTTCATTACCACCAATTTGAACGGAGAAAACTTTAGTCCAGAACCTCAACCTTAATAATCTTCACATCCTCTTCCGGGCGGTCGCTACGATCAGTCTTCACCTGCTGTATCTTATCCACTATATCCATGCCTTCAATCACCTCGCCGAATACAGTATACTCACCATCCAAGTGTGGAGTCCCCCCACCGTCGTGTAAGCCTTCACCTGCTCCGGTGTAAAGTGGAATTCCGGTTGCTTGGCAACTTCCGCCTCAGCCTGTGCAAACAGTGAATCCTGCAAGTTCATCAAGCCGTCCTGGTCGTTCTCCTTACGCATCTTGTAGATTTCCTTCATGTGCTTCTGCGCCAAAGCATTGAACACCGTCGTCAAGCGGTTCTGATTCATCTGATTCTCCATACCCAGCAACGTAGTGTCATTATACACCTTACCCGTCACAATGTAGAACTGGCAACCGGATGATTCCTTCTTCGGATTCACGTTGTCACCCTGACGTGCAGCGGACAACGCACCTTTCTTATGGAAATACTTCGGATAAACAAACTCAGCCGGAATTGTATAACCTACATCCCCCGAGCCCAGCATCTTTCCTTTCGGAGCGTTCTTTGACTCCGGGTCACCTGCCTGTATCATAAAATCCTTGATGACACGGTGGAACAATGTACCTTCGTATGTACCCTCTTCCGCCAGTTTGATGAAGTTATCACGATGTTGCGGCGTCTCATTATACAGTTTCACGATAATGTCACCCGCAGTTGTTTCGATCTTCAATTTAGTTTCCTGATCCATGTTTCTATCTTTCTTTTGTCCCGATTGGCAGGCTGTAACGCTGCAAATCAGTATGGTTAATAATACGATGAAATTCCTCTTCATAACGCTTTTTATTTAAATTAAGTTTGCAAATATACGATTTTCAGACAAATCGGTTTACCTTTGTGTCTTAAAAGAGACAAAAGATAAGGCAATGAAATCTATACTCATCGTTGAAGACGACATTACTTACGGTATGATGCTGAAGACCTGGTTAGGCAAAAAAGGCTTTCAGGTAGCTTCCGTCAGCAGTATCGCCCGCGCCCAGAAACATTTGGAGACAGAGGGTGCCGACTTGATTTTGTCCGACCTGCGTCTGCCCGACAAGGACGGCATCGACCTGTTGAAGTGGTTGGGAGAGCAAGGTCTGTCCATTCCGCTCATCATGATGACAAGCTATGCCGATATACAATCGGCAGTGCAAGCTATGAAATTAGGTGCCAGCGACTACGTTGCCAAGCCTGTAAATCCAGACGAACTTCTAAAGAAAATCAGTGAGGCTGTGAAACAACCCGCTGCTTCTCCCAAACAAGCCCCCAGTTCCGGGAAAGGAGAAAGTACCCATCAGAAAGATGCAGGTGACACTCCGTCTTCCGACTATCTGGAAGGAGAAAGTGATGCAGCCAAACAACTCTATAATTATGTAAGACTGGTTGCCCCCACCACAATGTCGGTACTGATCAACGGTGCCAGTGGAACGGGTAAGGAATATGTAGCCCACCGTATCCATCAACTCAGCAAGCGTGCCGGTCAGCCTTTCGTTGCCATCGACTGTGGCTCCATCCCAAAAGAACTTGCCGCATCGGAGTTCTTCGGACACGTAAAAGGTTCATTCACCGGAGCATTGACAGACAAAACAGGAGCCTTTGTTGCAGCCAACAGAGGAACCATCTTCCTTGATGAAATAGGCAATCTCAGTTACGAAGTCCAGATACAACTGTTACGTGCCTTGCAGGAACGGAAAATCCGTCCGGTAGGTTCCAATAAAGAAATCACAGTAGATGTGCGCCTGGTTTCCGCTACGAATGAAGATTTGGAACAGGCCATCGAGAAAGGAACTTTCCGCCAGGACCTGTTCCACCGCATCAATGAGTTCACCCTACGCATGCCCGAACTCAAGGACCGGAGAGAAGACATCCTTCTCTTTGCCAACTTCTTCCTCGACCAAGCCAATCGGGAACTGGATAAACAGTTGATCGGGTTTGATGATGCAGCATCCCGGGCATTGCTGGAATACCACTGGCCGGGAAATCTGCGACAGATGAAGAATGTGGTACGCCGTGCCACCCTATTAGCGCAGGACCAACTTATCACGTTGAAAGAATTGACCGAGTTGCAACAAATCACTCATCCTCACGTAGGTCTGCCATTGCGTAATGAAGAAGCAGAAAAACATCAGATAATCGAAGCATTACGGCAAACGGGAAATAACAAAAGCCGGGCAGCTCAACTATTGGGTATAGACCGCAAAACCTTGTATAATAAGCTGAAACTTTACGAAATAGAGAGCTAAAGAGACTCTTTGCAGCGTATCCCAACCGCATCAAGTCCATATCTGCTCCGTATCTATACAGTTAGAATAGGTACGGACTTGACACGGAGTTGGTACGGCGTTGGTACGGGCTTGACACGGACTTGGTATGCAACAGAGTACCTTAGTGTGGAATTTTTCCACACCTGATTCTACACTTTCCACACAATTCCACACTGTGCCACATATTCCAAAATCTTCAATAACACTAATAATCAACAACTTGCTCAATCAGCCTTCTCACTGGCACGAGCTTTGCAACTATATTTTACGTAAGCGTCAAGCTTCCTAAATTGAAAAAAAGGAAACCTAAACTCTTAACTATAAAATATATATTTAGTATAACTAAAAAAGCAAATGATTATGAAAAAGTTAGTATTAGTAGCAGCCCTTTTTATGTTTGTTTGTGGTGGTTCTTTCGTGGCAAATGCTCAGGACCCGGTAAAAACTCAACAGCAACAACCGGCAACGGGAAACACTGAAGAGCCCAAAACCGCTGAGCCTGCCAAGGAAGAACCCAAAACAGAAGAACCAAAGGCAGAGGAACCGAAAGCTGAACAACCCGCAGCCAACGCTCCCGCCAACGGTACTCCTGCAACGGAAACACCTGCACAGCCTGCTGAATAATAGTAAGCACACTGCCACAAAAGCCGTTCCCTCCTTGTCTATTCTGGGGAACGGCTTTTGTCGTTTCTAGTCCCAACCCTATCATCTATCTTCTTGCAGAAACTCAAATACCTACTTATAAGTACTTCATCCCCCAACGACATCCTTAAATTACCAACAAATAGCGATTTCCTACCTGTCGCCATCTCTTTACCTTTGCAAAAAAAATAGTAGTAGCACTACCGTTTTAACATAACATCCCCGATGGCTAACAGATATATATTATTCTTTCTTTTCACTTTAGGCTTTATACAATCAGGATTCTGCCAGCATTATACAATTAAGGGACGGGTTGTTGATAACAAGAACAAGTCTCCAATGGAGTTCGTTACAGTATATTTGCCCGGATACGAATTGTGGGCCATTACTAATGAAAAAGGAGCGTTCACTATCAATCAAGTACCAGCCGGCAAAGTAAAAATCACTGCACAATATTTGGGATACGTTACGCAGACATTGGATATAGATGTACAGAAAAATATCGAAGACCTACTAATCACACTACAGGAAAGCAATCTGACGCTAAATGAAGTGGTGGTTACAGCACAGAAAAAAATAAGTGACCCAACAACTTCATATACAATAGATCGTGCCACTCTGGATCATGCACAAATATTAAATGTCAGCAGTCTCAGCACTCTATTACCGGGCGGTAAATCAACCGGTGACCAGAATCTGGCAAGCTCTGACGAACGTATCGCTCTACGAAGCGGAAGCAGCGAAATGGGAAATGCTTCTTTCGGTACTGCTGTCACAGTAGACGGTGTGCGCCTGCAAAACAACTCGGAAATGAGCGAAACAAAAGGTGCAGGCTTGCGTAATATCAGTTCTTCAAACATTGAATCGGTAGAAATTATTACTGGAATTCCATCTGTGGAATATGGAGATTTATCAAACGGAATCGTAAAAATAAATACGCGGAAAGGGAAAACACCGTTTATCATCGAATTGGCCACCCAACCTAAAACAAAACAAATTGCCATAAGTAAAGGCTTTTTGCTTGGAGACAGAGCAGGTACAATTAATACCAGTTTGGAACGCACAAAGTCAACCTCTGACTTGGCCTCTCCACATACTGCCTATGATCGCAATTCTTTAACATTGACTTACTCTAATACCCTGAACCGGAAAGCCCAGCGTCCACTTTCACTGAATGCGGGCTTTACCGGAAACATAGGTGGTTACAATTCTGAAGCCGACCCGGATGCTTTTAAAGATACTTATACAAAAACACGCGATTACACTTTTCGCGGAAACATCGGCCTGAACTGGCTGTTGAACAGACCATGGATAACCAACCTCTCACTGACAGCCTCCATGTCATACTCAGACAAGCTGTCTAAAGTAAACACCAATAAAAGTAGCGCATCCACACAGCCCCTTATTCATAGTACGCAGGAAGGATATTTCATAGCAAGTAACTATGATGAGAATCCAAATGCTGAAATTATCCTCAGTCCTACCGGATACTGGTATCAACTGGCATATACCGATAACAAACCTGTCAACTATGCAGTGAAACTAAAAGCCGACTGGGCAAAACGTTGGGGAAAGATTTCCAACAGAATCATGCTTGGGGCGGAACTGAATAGTAGCGGTAACAAAGGCCGGGGACTCTATTACGATGATATGCGCTATGCACCTACCTGGCGTGAATATCGCTATGATGAATTGCCATTTCTTAATAATATAGCAGGCTATCTGGAAGATAGAATAACACTTCCTCTCGGAGAAAACTCTTCTTCCCTGGAATTGACAGCAGGAGTACGTTCGGATATCACCTATATCAAGAACTCCGAATACGGGACAGCAAATAGTTTCTCTCCACGTTTCAATGCGCAATATACATTATGGAAGAATACAGATAAATGGGTCAGCGATTTAAATGTATATGGCGGTGTAGGTAAATCCGTAAAACTACCTTCATTTGAAGTCCTTTACCCATCACCCTCTTACTCGGATAAACTGGCCTTTGCTCCCGGAACCATGAGTGACGGAACCACCTTCTATGCTTACAGCACGATTCCCTCAAAAGCCATCTATAATCCCGATCTGAAGTGGCAATATACCCGACAAGCAGAGATAGGTATGGAAGCCACCATCAAAGGAACAAGGGTTTCGGTATCAGCTTTCCGGAACAGAACGTACAATCCATACATGCGTACCAATGTATACACACCTTATTCTTATAATCTGACTACTCAAGAACATCTGAATAATTGCGAAATTCCTTCGGCAAACAGGGTTTACAGCATTGACCAGCAGACAGGTATCGTTACTGTTACAGATAAAACAGGTGCATACCCAAGCCAAGAATTATCTTATAATACCCGCAATACATTCAAATCGAACATCCAATATAGAAACGGTTCACCGGTAGAAAGAATGGGACTCGACTGGATTATTGACTTCGCACAAATCCCTGCACTGAGAACATCAGTCCGCCTGGATGGAAATTATTACTATTATAAAGGTATAGAAGAAAACCTGATTGCATGGATGCCAAGCTCAGCATCGAATATGGCTGATGGCAACCCATATAAGTATGTGGGTTATTATGGAGGTTCCTTCATAACCTCTACTTCCTCTTCTGCTTCTGCTTCCGTTTCTAACGGCAGCTTGTCTAAACAGCTAAATATGAATCTGACTATCACAACGCATATTCCCAAAATACGAATGATTCTCTCTATGAGAATAGAAGGTTCCTTCTATAATTATAAGAAGAATTTGTCGGAATACAGCAACGGAGAAAGTAGAGGTTTTGCCCTGGAAAATGCCGGAGATTACTTTAGTACTGATTATGATATCTACGGAAAAAACAAATATGTAGCTGTTTACCCGCTCTATTACTCTACATGGGAAGATCCGGATACCCGGATACCTTTTGCAGAGAAATTTGCATGGGCAAAGGAGAATGACACAGCGTTATATAATGAGCTGGCAAAACTCGTAACTAAATCGAGTACATCTTACTATTTTAACCCCAACAAGATTTCCTCGTATTTCTCCGCCAACATTAACCTGACAAAAGAGATCGGAGATTTTGCCTCCATTTCATTCTATGCGAATAATTTTTTCAACCACATGGGGCGGGTGAAATCATCACAAAACAATCAGGAATCATCACTCTACAACAGTTCATACATTCCGCAGTTCTACTACGGTTTGTCAATCAGACTAAAATTATAAGTGTTTAATTAAAATAGAAATGAAAATGAAAAAGTATGCTTTTCTAATTCTTAGTGTATTACTCTTTTGCGCAGCGTGCAGCGATGATGAGAATGATGCCTACAAGACCTACCAGGTGACTGTACAACTGGCTTATCCGTCAGGAAGTGAATTAAGTGCAGTAGAAGGAGTTCCGGTTAAGTTGACCGGAAGTACAGGTACTACTTATGATGCTACCACCGATGCCAATGGTAAAGCTGCTTTCACTGTACCGGCAGGCATCTATGAAGCTTCTGCCTCCGAAAAACGCGTTTCAAACGGTTACTCCTTCATACTGAACGGAGTTAAAAGCGGCATCACGGTAACGGAAACGTGGACTGGTGACAGTGTCGTAGAAGTGGCCTTAACAGAATCCAAATCAGGACAAGTTATTATCAAAGAGTTGTATGTAGGCGGATGTCAGAAAGATGACAGTTCCGGAAATTATCAATATGACAAATATGTTATACTATATAACAATTCAGAGCAGGCGGCTACGTTGGAGAACTTCTGCTTAGGAATGGTCAACCCATACAACGCAAACTCTACAATCAACGATTATAAAGACGGAGTACTATCCTATGCCAACGACAACTATATTCCTGCCGGATGTGGAATCTGGTATTTGCCCAGAAACTTAACCATCGAAGCCGGGAAACAAGTAGTTATAGCTCTGAACGGAGCCATCAACCACACATTGACTTACTCTAACTCTGTGAATTTAAGCAATGCAGATTATTGTACGTATGACATTGAAGATTTCAGTCAGACAAGCTATTACCCTACTCCTTCAGAAAGTATTCCTACTGCAAACTATTTTACAGCTTATAAATATGGACAAGGAACAGCATGGGTATTGAGCAACCAGTCTCCCGCATTCTTTATTTTCTCGACTCACGATGTCACTCCTGAGGCCTTCGCCAGCAACACAGATTATCATTATACAGCCGATAAAGAAGGTAATGCTGTTTACCGTTGTGCAAAAGTTCCTACAGACTGGATACTGGATGCAGTGGAAGTTTTCAGCCAAGCACAACTGGCCAAGAGCCAAAAGCGCCTGACGCCTGCTATTGATGCTGGATACACAGTCCTGACCAATACACAGGGCTACACTTCATACCGTAACGTAGACAAACAAGCTACCGAAGCAGTGGAAGGAAATAGTGGTAAACTGGTTTACAGCTATAATTATGGAACAGATGGAAGCACTGATCCAAGTGGCATAGACGCCGAGGCATCTCTGAAGAATGGAGCACGTATCATTTACCAAGATACGAATAATTCGACAAATGATTTCCACCAGCGTAAACAAGCTTCTTTGAGAGATTAAAACTGCCTCTCTTGAACAATTAAACTACGAAAACAGCCCAGTATTGATGCTTATAAATAAAAGAATACTCCTATTCACACTGCTTAGCGGAGCTATCTGCTCCGTCTTTGCAGTGCAATATTCCGACTCTATTGGCTGGAAGAATCTTCCGTATATCAAGCAATCGGAAGCCTGGCTTAATAGTGAAAATGCCGCCGGACTACATATACTGTCTATCCCTCGTATCACTACAGCAGAGGTATACGTAGATAAACAGAACGGAGAATTTATTGATTATTTCCAGTCGGACAATAGCTTGGAATTCGGTGCTCAGGTGGAGTCATTCTATCGTCTCAATTCCAAAGTAGTATTCTACGGGAAAGTAGACTACCGTAACTTTGCGGGCAAAAACATGAGTGGTTCATATTTTATCAATCCGAAGAATACTCCTTTCGACATCGTAGAATACACCGATGAAAATCGGGGAGATAAAAAACTGGAAAACTATCATCTGGTAGGAGCCGTCAGTGCCGACCTCTCAAAAAAGATAACGATCGGAGGGAAGGTAGATTACACTGCTGCCAATTATGCCAAACAAAAGGACTTGCGTCATGTCAACAAACTACTTGATATGAATGTGACTGTCGGAGTAAGTTATCTACTCAACAAACAAATTGAGTTGGGGGCAAACTATTATTATCGCCGAAGTACGGAGGGACTGTTACTGGACATGTATGGCACTACTGACCAGATATATAATTCACTGATCAGTTACGGTGGTTTCTTCGGGGTTATGGAACAGTTCGGAGAAAACGGATATACAAAAGAGGGTGAAGAAAAACCATTGTTCAATGAATATCATGGAGGAGCTTTACAATTGAAATGGCACATTCTTCCAAAACTTCAATTCTTTAATGAATTTGCCTATAAATCACGTAGTGGATATTATGGTAAGAAATCTCCTGCCACGGTAGTTTATAGCGAACATGAGTCTGATATACTGTCGTATAACGGAACATTAACTTTACAAGAACGGAAAAATCTGCATTGCCTGCACATTGATTTCCAACAAGAAACATTGAACAATTTCGAGAATATTTATCGGTATAACAATGAAGGTGGAGGTATCAATAATGTAGATTATTACGGAACGCTGGATACCACAGACAAGACCACTTTGAATCTGAATGCTGAATATACGGGTAACTTTTTGGTAACAGACGGATGTCCTGCATGGGTGGCAAAAGGCAGCTTTTCTTATTTCAACAGAGAACTTACAGCTTCTATGTATCCGTATTACCGGAAACAAGATATCACCTCCACAACATTTCATTTGTCAGGTGAACGCAACATATGTCGCTCAAAAGATATGTATAGTCTATATTTAGGCGGAACATACGCTTCGGGTAATGGAAACGCCCTAAAAGACGGAACCTATGCCACCCCGTCAGAGAGCCAGTCCGCCCCCAAAAGTATGGATACGTTTCTGTACCAAGAATTCGAATACCTTACCAGCAAACGGCTGAAAGGGGAAATCGGCTTCAAATACGCGCATGCAATAGGTGCAAAAGGTATGAAAGGATATACTTCTATCCGCTACGCCATGACTAAAGCATTCGACGTGGAATATTTGAAAGGGAGTCAATGCCATGAACTGACGTGGACTTTGGGAGTTACTTTTTAACAACAATAATGATTAACAATAAAACAAAAAAAACAACAATGAGAACTAAAACATTATCAATCGCAGCCGCCATCATGGCGTTATTCTTTATCGGAACCTCTTGCAGCAACAAGCAGAAGAGCACCGAAGAAACCGCAACCACCGAACAAACCACCGGTGCAATGGAAATAGACGATCTTCTGGCTAACGCCGAGTCACTGACCGACCAGGAAGTTACCATCGAAGGTGTATGTACACATGCCTGCAAGCACGGCGCCACCAAAATCTTCCTGATGGGTAGCGACGACACACAGACCATCCGTGTAGAAGCAGCCAAACTGGGTTCTTTCGATACGAAGTGTGTCAACAGCATCGTTCGCGTCACCGGAACCCTGAAAGAACAACGTGTGGACGAAGCTTATCTGCAACAATGGGAATCACGCTTGAAAGCTGCCGCTGCCGAAAAGCACGGTGAAGGCGAAGCCGGATGCAGCACAGAGAAGAAAGCACGCGGCGAAACAGCCAATACGCCCGAAGCACGTATCGCCGACTTCCGCGCCAAAATAGCCAAGCGTCAGGCCGAATCAGGAAAGCCCTATCTGTCATTCTATTATATGGAAGCCGCCAACTATGAAATTCAGTAAGGCGGGAACCGCATTTCGGAAATGGAGCCGGACAATCCACCGGGACCTCTCATTCTTCTTCTCGGGGATGGTATTGATATATGCCATCTCCGGAATTGTGATGAACCACCGGAATACGATCAATCCCAATTACTCGGTAGAACGACAGGAATATACCATTACCGAAGTGATGCCGCCGCAAGCCGGAATGAAAAAGGATGATGTCCTGAAGCTGCTGGCACCACTCGGTGAAGAAAAGAACTATACCAAACATTACTTCCCGAAGGAAAACCAGATGAAGGTATTCCTGAAAGGCGGTTCCAACCTGATGGTCAATCTGCAGACCAAGCAAGCCGTTTACGAGAAGCTGACACGTCGTCCGTTGATAAGCGCCCTGACCAAGCTGCATTACAATCCCGGAAGATGGTGGACTCACTTCGCAGATGTGTTTGCCGTAGGACTCATCATTATTACTGTCACGGGAATGGTGATGCTGAAAGGACCAAAAGGCTTGTGGGGACGAGGAGGTATAGAACTTGCAGCAGGTATACTGATTCCGCTACTTTTTCTATTTCTATAAACGACTCAAGCTTCGCATATAGCCTGAGGTATAAACATTGGTTAGAAATCTAATTATCAAAGCATTGCATTTACCGAGCATTTACCACAAGAGGTAAAAGCATTTACCGCAGGATGTAACGACCTTTACCCCGTATTGTAACGCTCTTTACCTCGGTATGTAACGGTCTTTACCCCGGCGTGTAAATGGAGTTACCATTTGGGGTAAACAGAATTACCTACAGGAGTTCCGAGATCAATCCATGCAGCTAACGAGTAATTAAAATAGGTTCAATACTAAAAACAAAAGATATCAATGGAGAATATCATTGAATGCAATAACCTGACGCACTATTATGGCAAACGGTTAATTTACGAAAACCTCAGCTTCAGCGTGCCTAAAGGGCGCATCCTGGGACTGCTGGGGAAGAATGGTACAGGAAAAACCACAACGATCAATATATTGAGCGGTTACCTGAAACCCCGCTCCGGCCAATGCTCCATCTTCGGACAGGACATTCAGACGATGCACCCCTCAACACGCCGTAATATCGGTCTGCTCATCGAGGGACACGTGCAATATCAGTTCATGACCATCCGGGAGATTGAGAAGTTTTATTCTGCTTTCTATCCGGGACAGTGGCGCAAAGAAGCGTACTACGACCTGATGGACAAACTGAAAGTAGCTCCCGGACAGCGCATCTCGCGTATGTCGTGCGGACAACGTTCGCAAGTGGCACTGGGACTTATCCTGGCGCAAAACCCAGAATTGCTGGTACTGGACGATTTCTCTCTCGGTCTGGACCCCGGCTATCGCCGCCTCTTCGTGGACTATCTGCGTGACTATGCCCGCTCGGAAAACAAAACTGTTTTCCTGACCTCGCACATCATTCAGGATATGGAACGCCTGGTAGACGACTGCATCATCATGGATTACGGACGTATCCT
>Ga0192245_10232_pt1 | contig 27500 bp, 14 predicted proteins | sample Koala_Koa27_M3_FD_131238 | JGI IMG/M metagenome (GOLD analysis project Ga0192245, IMG submission 131238) | Enriched cells from koala feces incubated with labeled cellulose particles, San Francisco Zoo, California, United States - Koala_Koa2-7_M3 ...
TAGATGGACTATTGCCAGCAATTACTGGCCAATCATTCTCCCAAACAATCCGGTCAATCATCAAATAGCGTCCTTTACTTGGGGTGTGTCTGTCGTAACTGTGATATAATATCCACTCAGTACCTTCACTGTCTGTCACAATCTCCGAGTTATGCCCCGGTCCTACAAAGCGATCATTAGCTCTGATAAGAACTTCATATTTATTATCAAGCATTGATTCTTCATTCTTATTCACGTACGGGCCTAAAAAAGAAGTAGAACGTCCGACAACAGTAGTATACGTACTCAACATTGAGTTACAACATGAACCTACAGATGCAAACATATAGTAATAATCACCACGCTTATGGATGTAAGGTGCTTCAAAAGCAGTACCCGCAACCTGTACTCTTTCTTTCTTAGCAGTTGCAATATCAGGATATACTCTCGTTCCATCAGCATTCAACTTTACTGCATACAGACCATTGAAACTACCCCAAACTAGCCATTTCTGTCCATTATCCTCGAAGAAGCAAGGATCGATAGAGTTTCTTACATCAATTTCACTTGAAGTGAACAGCTTTCCTTTTCCATCTACAGAGATATCCAGAGTAAAAGGGCCTTCGGGAGAATCTGCAGAAGCAATACCGATACCAGCAGTTGCAGGTTTACCCATCGCAGACATAGCATAATACAAGATGAATTTATCGCCAACCTTTTCGATATCCGGTGCCCAGACAGCTGCACCTGATTCTGTAACGAATGTAGGTTTCTTTGCGAACATCGGGCCGCCATCTGTCCAATGAATCAAATCTTGCGACTTACGAATCACAGATGTATTGGTGGCATATACATAAAATGAATGATCATTTTCTTTCCAGACAGTAGGGTCACCTACACTGTAATCTGTCAGCGGATTAGAATAAGGATTCTTATAATTTGCATTTCCTTTATTATCATCGTCCGAGCAGGATGCCAAGGCTCCTGTCAGAGCCAAGGCAAACAAAATATACTTACTTCTCATTGTATTCTACTTATTTATATCTTTGTTCAAGTTCTTCTACCGGAATATTATCTTCATAACCATCATAACCATAATTCTGGTTAATGCGACCTTGTGTATTGGATTCTATGGCATTACGCGGAATCGGCCACAACACATGGTACGGTTTCATGATGAAAGCATTCGTTGAATAATAATATTCTTCTGCAAAGAAGTTGTTCTTCTCCATAACACGGTCATAATACCAGTTCTTCTCTGAAAAATTATTGAGAGAATATCCATCTACACCCTTTTCAGCTTTCAGGAAAGCGATACGGGTCAGTTCTGTCTTACGATGATCTTCCAGGAACAACTCTCTGGCTCTTTCATCCAGGATATCTTCCAATGTAACTGACGAAAATTCCGGAGCATTTACACGACGACGGATTGTATTCACATCAGCAGTAGCCAGATCATTCTTTCCTAACCACCAATATGCTTCAGCCCTGTTCAGATAAGTTTCTGCAAGACGGAAGATGTACTGGTCAGTGAAACCACCTACAGGCACTCTACCTCCGGCATTCGAATCATCTTTGTCAACCAAAACCTTTACGATCGGGAAAGAGAAGTAGCAACGCATGGTATCTGAACAATAAGCAGGATTTACCGGTTGGCCGAAATAAGTAGCACTGCCACCCTTTGAAGCCGGCAAATTGTAAGTGATACGTGATTTATCAAACCAGTTATTAGAGTTATGACGCATATCATCACCACAATTGCTCCACAATGAATACTGAGCATAGTTAGTAGGACGTATCTTAGCAAGACCTCTACCCAGTTCTTCCAATTGTTCATATCCGTCGTAGATTCCGGAAGCATCGGTTGTTCCATTCTTACCGTCCGGTGTCTTCATCTTACTTCCTGCATGCCATTGCGGCACGAAGTTACGTTTACGTTTTGAACCACTCGGAGGGGAACATCCATCCAAACCATAGATTTCCTGACCGATCATGATACCCTCTTTGTTTTCAACAAGGCTGATATTCTCTTCCTGGAACAGGTCATTGTATACATCTTTGGTTTTATCATCCATATTGATACCGAAACGCTCAGTCATCAGACGTAATCCGTAATTGTTGATGCATCGGGTAGTTGCGTCTACTGCCTGTTGGAAATCACCGGTAGCCAGACAAATCTTAGCCAGTAAGTGCTCACCTGCAGCTCTGCTCACAGCACCACGAATCACTTCCTGAGGTAACCATTGTACGGCATATTCCATATCTTTCTTGATATTTGCCAGAATGGTCTTACGAGAAACAGTATTAAAGTCCAGTTTTGCTCCGGTAATTTCTTCATTGATCCAAGGTATATCGCCAAATTGGGTTACCAACAAATAATACCAGTAAGCACGGTGGAAATATCCTTCTGCCAAACAAGCATTCCGGTCTTCTTCCGAAGCCATATCCGAAGCTTCAGGAGCACGGGTAATTACCGTATTGGCATATTTAATGCCATTCCATCCGAAAACCCAGTAACGCAAGTGCAGGTACATATTAGTTGTAGGAGTCAACTGAGTCACCATGTTATGGATTTCCTTCGTCTCAGGACCACCCATTACAGCCAGGTCAGACCAGGCATATTCATATACAGAATAGGTTTCACAGTTTCCGGAGTTGAATGCATCTCCGAACCATTCAAAATTCATCTGCTTACGGCAAAGGCGAAGCATGGTTTCCAAACCCGCTTTATCCACAAAAGTGTTCTCCGGAGTCAGAAACGACATCGCTTTGGGTTCAAGATCAACACAGGCTGAGAGACCGGCTGCTACCAAGCAAGTGGCCAGGCCTTTTAGTATATATTTCTTTGTTTTCATTTGAATATCTTTATTTAATTATTCGTTCTATCAGATTACAAGGTAATGTTCACGCCAAATGTCCAGATACGCGGAGTAATGGCTTTAGTCAGAGGATCAGATGTTCTCCATTTAGAGATAACGAATGCATTGTCCACATTGATACTGAATCTCAGGTTATCGATCATGAACTTATTGATCAACTTCTTCGGGAATGAATAAGACAATGCCATATTCTGCATTCTCACATAGTTTCTCTTTTCGTAGATATTCACACCCGGGCTATCAACGTTTGCACCCAGACGGGCATATTTGCTATTCGGATTCCACGGTGTCCAGTACTCAGTCCAAACAGAGTTTGAAGTATTGTAGAAACGGTTTGTTTCATTTCTCGGCAAGTTGTCGATATCCATCCAGCCAAACTCTCCACGCAGTACAAAAGAGAAGTCGATACATTTGAACAGAGTCAGGTTACTGCTCAGAGTCATACGATGTTTCGGAGTTTTTGTACCTAACCAAAGCTTATCATCTGTATTGATCTTACCGTCATTGTTAACGTCCAGCAATTTCGGGTCACCCGGTTGCTTACCATATTTTGCAGCTTCCAGTTCTTCACCCAGTTGCCATACGCCAATCCACTTATAATCGTAGATTTCATCGATAGCATGTCCGATATACCAGCCATTCTGAACGTCATCATCCTCACGTTGACCGATCACATTACCATCTGCATCCAATACATCAATCATATCACCATACAGGTGCTTGATTTCGTTCTTATTAGTAGAATAAGTAAATGTAGTACCCCAACGTACATTAGGAGTATTAATATTTATACTTGACAGAGTCAACTCAGCACCCTTGTTACCAATCTCTCCCAAGTTAGAAGCGATTGAACCATATCCTGAGATCTCAGGCATAGCACGGTCCATCAACAAGTCGTTTGTTTTGTTCTTATAAAGTTCTACCGAACCGGACAGTCTGTTGTTGAACAATCCGAAGTCAACACCCAAATTGAGACCGGTAGTAGTTTCCCATTTCAGGTCTCTGTTGGCCAAACCAGAAGGATATACACCTTTATAGTTTACACTATTCTGGATAACGTTGGTAATTGCCAATCTTGAAAAGGCTGCATAACGACCGATGTCACGGTTACCAGTCTGTCCCCAAGAGAGACGCAGTTTCAGGTTATCAATCCATTTTACATCTTTCAGGAACTTTTCTTCTGAAATACGCCATCCGGCAGCAACTGTAGAGAATACACCATAAGGATTGTTCTGTCCAAATGCAGAGAAACCATCACGACGTACAGAACCGGTCAACAAATAACGATCCATCAATGAATAGTTCAAACGCCACAACAAACCATTACCTGTTTGCATTTCATCATTTGAGCTGACAGTAGGAGTGATACCTGACTGAATAGCATGATAGCTCAGCGTACCATTAGGTTGGAAACCTTCATTATTTCCTGTGCTCTTCCAGTTCTGGTATTTTTCAGCAGTATATACAAAAGTGAAGTCAAAGTTATGAATTTTAGCAAAAGTACGATTCCATTTCAGTATATTGTCGATACTCCACTCGTAGTCAGAGTAGTCTTCACGTTTTGCTTTACCACCAGCTACTACACCCGGTTTGATATCAGAATCAAAATAATAGTCTTTTCTCCAACCATAGCGTATGTTGAAAGTTGTCTGCCATGTAAATCCGAACGGGAGAGTCAACTTACCATAAACACTTGAATTAAAATTCTGAGTTCTGTAATACTTATCGTCTACCGAACGGTTCAGCAACGGGTTAGCAATACGGTTATCATCCCAAGGTCTAACTTTGATACTTCCGTCAGCCTCATAAACATCACCGAAAGGGCTGGCTGCTTTAGCTGCACCGGTATCTGCTGAAATGTTATCCGTACCTTTATGAACGAACTGTGCATTCAAACCGATATTCAACCATTTTGTAATTTCAGTATCCAAGTTTACACGTGATCTTGAAGCACGGAACTGGTCACCTACAACGATACCATCATTGTTAGTATAGCCCAATGCTACATAATAATTGGTTCTTGCTGTCTTACCGGAAACAGATGCACTGTAATCTTGTCTCAAACCATTCTGGTAAACAAGGTCCATCCAGTCAACGAATTTGCCAGCCTTGTAGTTAGTAACTTCAATAGGATTGAATTCCAGACGTTGCATCCAGGTTTCAATGTAGTCACCGGAGAAAGAATTATCATAACCAGCCCATTGCTCACGAGAAACACCATCAGGCAAGTTATCAGGATTATCATAATATCCTAAACCTTTTTGTTGTTCACCCGGCTTAAAATAGTCGATTGTTTTGTAATAGTCAGAACGTCTCTGCATGTACTGTTCTGCAGTAGGCATTTGAGGCATAAAGGTTGCTTGCGCCACGCCGATCTTTGTGCTTACATTAATAATCGGTTTTTCAGTAGAACCCTTTTTAGTGTTGATAAGAATAACACCCGCCGAACCTTTAGAACCGTAAACAGCAGTAGAGCTGGCGTCCTTCAAGATATCCATACTTTCGATATCATTCGGATTAATATCATCAATACTTCCGTAAAATATAACACCATCCAAAACGATCAAAGGAGAAGTACTGGCTTTCAATGACTGCTTACCACGGATCAGGAGTCCGGAAGCACCACCAGCTGCATTAGTAGAAGGAGTGATGTGTACACCGGGAACAGTACCAACCAAGAAATCGAGAGCATTCGTTGCAGCTCTATTCTTCGTCACTTCCTCGCCAATGTGTGCCACAGCACCTGTTACATCCTTTCTCTTCATTGTACCATAACCTACTACAACAACTTCATCCAGCAACTTAGAATCTTCAGCCATGGTGACATTCAGAGTTCTTGTGTTGGCATCAATTGTTTTTCTATGGTTTGATAACCAATGAATGAGAATACCAAAGTAGACTTTTGCGCGGGAACGTTCAATGAATACTTACCGTCTAAATCGGTAATTGTTCCCAAAGCAGCATTACCTTTCACAGTAACGTTTACTCCAATAACTGTCTCGCCCGTAGCATCTTTAACAACACCCGTAACGATTCTGCCCGACTGGGCTTGAACATAAACTGTAGAAATCAGGAAGAGGAGTACCATCCTAACCCTTGCATCAGAAAAGAATCTTAAAATCTTTTGCTTCATAATATTAAATTTTAAAAAAATTGAAAGACTGCCTTGTGCTTCAAAGCAGGACAAAAGTAGAGAATCAATTAGAGAACGGGTGGTAAAGTTATCTCTAAAAAGAGAAAAAACGTCTCATTCTCGCAGTCAGAAGGCTATAAAACGGTGGTAGGTACAAAATTATCAGTAATGAGACAAATATCTTATTTTGCAAAGTTTCATTTGTAATGAAATGTATCGATCTGTTTTAATCTGATAACACAAAATGCCCATTTCACCGTGTGCGAAATGGGCATCTTATACCTCACAGAGGTTAATGTTGAATATGAAAGAAAATAATGCTCTTATGAATAACTCTAATTAAGAGCCCGAATTATAAGTTCACCGGTTTTATTAGTAGCCGGTAATGTAATTTCTAACATTCCGGAATGCTCAGATCTGGATTTAACAGGCTTACCATTGAACAATACTTCATACTTATATCCTGCATCCATGCAGACAATCATACAACGCTCATGGGCCTTTGTCGAATCGTCAAAAGAAATATCAGCCTTATATCCGGAGCAATTGCCATTGAACTCGCTCTTCGTAATCCATACCTCAAAGCCGGTAGAAACTTTACCCGGCTTATAGTAGGCAGCAAACCAGTTTAAAATAGGTGATGAAAGTCCGGAGAACTGGTGCCACCCTGCTCCTCTTCCCGAAGAGATAATGAAATGCTCGAACGTAAAATAGCTTGCTTCACATTCCTTTTCCCAATTATCCAGGGCTGTATGTGCCACCCGGTAGGCTTCTTCTCCCTTACCTAAATCTAAAAGGGTTTTCCACATCACCCACTGATGGGGAAACCATACGGCACCGTTCCAATACCCATCTACTTTATAATAAGGTGCAGACTGGTCTACCGTTGAAATGCCTACTTTTGTCCATAACTCATCAGGAGAAAACAAATGTCCCACCAGCCGATCTACCTGAGCCGGAGAACAGATACCTGCCGTCAGAGGAGTCACTCCATCCAGCCCCTTGTTGAAGTTCGACTGGTCTTTATACCGTAAGATTTCTTTCGCGTTCTCCAAGGAGTCATGGAGTACATATCCAAAATATCCGCTTTCTTCGTCCCAAGAGTAGGTTTGCAAAGCATTCAACAGTCGTTTGATTACCTGTTCATACTCCTTCATATCCTTTTTCAGTCCTAACTCTTTTGCCGCCAGGCGCAGTATCTTCGCAGCCCGCAGATAATAAGCTGAAGTAACTACAGGAGTTACCAGTTTATTCCCCCACGTGCATGCTGGGGCGGATAATCGTCCCATCCACCGGAATTATAGAAATAATCCCAGGTACGAAGCAGACCGGAACCTTTTATTCGGGTAGTAGAGTAAGGATCGTTTCCGACCATAAAGTTAAAGAACTGTTTCAATCGGGGATATAAGAATTCCAAGGTCTCACGTGACAAGCTATTGTTCCACAAATCAGCATAAGCATACATCTGGATAGGCAATGGAGTGCCATGATGAATAAAAGCCGATTCACTCCCTACCGGAGTTGTATAGGCCTTGATGCATTCGAAAGCCTTGGCCGGGTCCACATCAATCAGTCCCAATGCGATGAATCCGGAATCCCAGGTATAAAGACTGTTCCAGTTCTTGCCCGGTGTGAAATGCCTGATATACTCTTTCTGTGTATAAACCGGATATACGATATTCGATAAAAGCGAGGCTTGCAGTAAACGATTTCCCAGAAGATACTTCTCTCCGCCCGGTAACACTTTGTCTTCAGGCTTTGCATCTTCTGTAGATTTAACCTGTGCAATCAGTTTATCCGGAGTCGAATGGAAATCCTGCAATTCCTGTTGTACCAATTCCTTATTTCCAGTACATACCAACATATAAATAGTCTGTGCCGAGTTAGGTTCCAGTACAACAGGTCTCAAAAAAGCATTGGCATAATGCCAGTTCCTGTCGCCAATCAGTCTTGACGATACATGATCGTGCACTTTTCTGCGAAAGAAAGATTCCAGCTCACCGTTCAGTATTTCCCGAACTTCCGAATGCTGATAGTTCCAAGCTACTCCATAATAGTTTTCACAGTCTTTGTACTTCAGGATGAAGTCTTTCTTGTTTTTATCTACTTCCATTGCAGGAGTAAAAGGTATCGGTGCACGGACTACATTTACATTGCTGATATCATCCGCATTCCCTATAAAGAACCCATCCAGACCGATTTCAACGGTACTACCCGAAATAAGTTCCAGTTTGTATTCTCCCGCCTTCTTATTCTGATAAGGAACTGATACAAAAGAGAATTCTCCCGTACCCCTCAGAGTAACAGGTTGTTCTACCAGTCCTTTCAACTGTAGTGCAGCATTCTCCCCTTTCTTTACCTTGAACCGGAGTCCTATGGCTCCGTTTTCCTGACCCGGAAAGATATTCACCCGATAGCTCAGGCGGTCACCTTTGCTCCTACCGAAGCCTCTCCCCAGAATCGAACCATCGAGAGACAAAGCGCTACGTTCTTCATTCCGCTGCCACCCATCATATACCAGTCTGTATTGAGGCGATTTCCGAACAGGTTCATTCTCTGTATAATCAATGGCATTATACCATTGCAGTCGCGATGCTCCTGTAGCAGTTACCTGCGGATACGTCTCAGGATAGTCTATATAAGCCATCTGGTTCAGGACCAGATTCTGAGGTATCCCCGTATTATTAACGCAATGTATTCCGACCAGCGTACGGTTATCATCCAACACGTAATAAGTGACATCCGTATAAACCTTATCTTTCCATTCCAATTCATACCTGTAAGTGATACGATTCACTTCTGGGTTTATCTCCCATGGATAATAAGACGATTCAAACAGGACATGCGGCACCAACTGGCGATTCCGGTAATATCCGGGCATCACGGAGAAATCAAAACGTATTCCTTTACTCATATCAGGTATGTGCGAGATACCTGCATAGCGCTTGGAATAAGGTCCCCATGCATGTAAGGACGCTATATCATGGCTGTCCGCCTGAAAGGGCAAAGAAGCCCCATACAGTAAAAAGCCATGAAAGCGGCTAAAAATGTCATCAAATATCGTTTCATCTATCTATTATTTATTGCTTGCTCCAACAAACAGATTGCAAAAACCATGTTGCAAGATCACTCTTCATTCCTTGTCGTTCCAGCACTGCCGGCAGTTCATTATAACTTTTCCAGAAATCAGCGATCAAAGCGGGCATTTCGGAGGGAGCATAGGTCACTGCTTCACTCAAACTTCCCATTTTACCAAACTCTTCTTTAAAGACAATGTATGAATTACGATATTTCAGTTGTTCCATACTCTTCACTATTCTTCGGGATGCTCCAAGAAGTCCGTTCAGATCGACCTTTTCAGACGGATAAACGATTTTAACCACCTTTTCCTGATCGCAAGCCTGAGCAGGAACATCGATCAAAAGGGCAAAATCTTCACCTGAGTACTGGTATTTAGCCGGATGTCCATTCACCGTAACAGACTGGGGAATAAGAGAAGAAAGCACCTTCACCTTAAACGAGCGGGCAAGGGGCATATCCTTATAAACACCCTCACGTTTACCTATCACAAGCGTTTGTTCATTACCATTGCGGACAGAACTCAACTTAGTCACAGCATATTCGGATGCATAGTTCTTATCATTACCATTATCTTCGTACAACTTGAACTCGGCAGTATCGCCTCCACCGGGGAAAACCGTTACTGCCACCTCTTCGTCATTGCCATTCAGATTCATCACATTATCCAGATACATGGGCAATATGGCACCTGCCTTTATATAAATCGGATATTCATCAACGGCAAAAGAGCGTTCCACAATCTGATTCCCTTTCAGCAAAGCACCTGTATGCCATTCATACCATTCTCCTTCCGGCAACCATACACGCACCTGTGCATAGCCATTCTCTACCGGAGCAGTGACCGGCATAACCAGCACATCATCTCCGAACATATATTCATTTCGGAACTCATAGGCTTCCTTATTTTCCGGATAATCATAATACATGGGGCGGCAAAGTGAAATTCCGTCATCATACCCCTTGCGGGCCATCGTATAAATATAAGGAGCCATCACATAGCGTTGGCGAATCGTTTCACGAATGATGTCACAATATTCCTTATTGAACACCCAAGGTTCTTTATTCAATTCAGCCCCTTTCTGAGAGTGCGTACGCATAATCGGGCTTAATGCTCCGAATTGTAACCAGCGGGTGTACATTTCGGGATCTATCTGACTACCGATATGTCCTCCTAAGTCATGGCTCCAATAGCCATACAGCACATTAGAGGCAGTAGAATTGAAATAAGGCTGAAAGTCCAATGATTTCCAAGAGATTACCGCATCACCGGAAAAGCCTACCTGATAACGATGGTTTCCTAATCCTCCCCAACGGTGATACAACATCGGGCGAGTCTCCCGGCGCTTTTCCATATCACTAAAGAATACGTAATTGATCCACCATGTATTACTCAGATTCTTCATCTTCGGGTCAAACATTCCCTGCTGCCAGTCCAGCCACCAGAAGTCTACTCCGTCTTTCTCCATCGGACCCAGTATATTCTTAAACATACTCCGGATGAACTTTTTATCGGAATTAACCCAGGGGATCGTCTTCTTTGTCTCAGGATCGACTCCCATGTCTTTCGCCATCTCCGTATAGTTTTCTTCGTATGCAGCCACTCCGTCTGCCGGATGCAGATTAAGAGTAATTTTCAGGTCATTCTGCTTCAGATATTTCAAGAAACCTTGGGGATTCGGAAATAAATCCCTGTTCCAAGTCCAACCGGTCCAGCCTCCTTTACCCTTCTCGGTATAATGCCAGTCCATATCTACCACCAACACATCCAAAGGAATCTGATAAGTATTAAAATTATCAATTAGGTTACGGAACTCTTTATCAGAATACAACCAATAGCGCGACCACCAATAGCCAAACGCATAGCGGGGAGGCAACGGCATCTTACCTGCAAAGAGAGTGTAGTCTTTCAGAGCTTGCTTGTAATCATGCCCGTAAGCCATGAAATACCAGTCCTGTCCTCCGTTGGCGGGACGTTCTTTCGCCCACTCCCAATCCGGATCGTTATCGAACAGAAGTCCTTGTGAATCATCAATAAAAGACCAACCGTCGGTAGCCAGCAAACCGTCTTCCAACTTCAGTTATTCCCCTTTCTTGGTATCAGCTACCCAAGTTTGAGTTTGCGTTTCACCATCCATTCCGTCCAGAGTGCGGTAAGTACCTTTCAGATTTCCTTTTTGCTGCACTCCGGGCTTCCAAGTGAATGGAAATGCCCCTTTCACCGCTTCAATCACTAGATTGTCTCCGGTAAACTGACCACTGTCTTTTTTATAACGCATCCTCATCTTAGAAGTCGTTATTTCAATCCACGCCCCTTTTGACTTCAGCTTATAGTCTACATCCGGATAGAGGCGGTTCACCGCAACAAAAGATTTGTTATCTACAAATTTGCCATCCGGAGCATACTCTAAACGGAGTGTTCCATCTGAGATAACCGTAAAGCGCACATTATTGTCAGCATATGCTATGTTTTGATGCATATCCTGAGCTCCCAACGATAACAAGATACCTTGTAACATACAAAAGGCAAGTATTAACTTTTTCATCATAGTAATATTGATATTTATGCGAATCAGGGGTTAAATGATGATTCATCGTATATTTCATCAGTTAGCAACTATACTTACAAAAAGTTCGTAAGTTTCTTCCTTTCCTGCAGCTACTCTTCCGACTCGTTGAATGAATCTGATTCAGTCAGGGACTGAATGCCTTTCACTCACTGACTGAATGCCTTTCAGTCCCTGACTCATTGTACCCCCATCCAGAAGGTATCTGAGAAGGGGGAATGGTGGTGGAAAAGGTGACAAGACAAGAAGTAAAAATTACGCATAAAAGACATAGATTGATTCATTTTTATCGGGTTATGAACAAAATGTGATAAGGTGGTAGAGTGATCTATCACTCTACCACCTTATCACTCTTTTATTCCTTTCTGGTAGGTTGCGGTCCCATATAAGAACGCTTCATACCACCAAAGTCCAATACAACCTTCTGCAAAACGGTTCCGGCATCTCCACAGATGATTTTCACTGTATGCTTGCCCGGCTTGTCTATATGAAGGGTGGTCCTATTGATTCTGCAATTCTTCAATACGCTCTCATACCAGATCTGAGCATATTCAAAGGAAGAAGTAGACGGATTCATAACGGGACCCTCATCGATACATACGCCATATTTAGTCTCAACATTAGTTGCTTCATGTCCGGCATATCCTCTATCCTTGCTTATGGGGAAGGTAGGAAGTACATAGGTGTAAACATCTACCGATCCTTGTTCAAAAGTATAGAAATCATATTCCAGACGCGGTGTATTACGTCCCGCCGTACGCTGTGCCTTTGCCATAGGATTACCCAACTGAACAGCTGTATTCTCAAATCCCAGGTTCGGAATCACAATCATCTTAATATCATCATTCTCTACCTTACGGTGGAAACTTGCCGCATCCATCGCAACATATCCATTGTTCTCTACAAACAGAGTGTCCATTTCGGCCAATGAAGGAGATGTAGGATTAAAGACGGAGATATAAACAGTTTCTTTCTCACCACGGTCGGACATAATATCCAATGTACCAAGGATTCTTTCACCAGCCGGAACCTTTGCCCAGTCGATGGAAACTTCAATACGCTCTTCGGTAGCTGTCTCTCCGGACTTCTTGCTTACCAAAATCCAATCGTTTGTTACAGATGTTTTCCATTTCAACGGAGTAGCACCTTTATTGAATACATCTACATAGTAAGATTGGCGCAGGTAAGTATTGAAACATGGCAATGGATGGAAGCTTTGCAGACCTTTCAATACTGCCTCACCCTCGGCCATTACACCCAGAGAGGCTGCAGGAGCCAGTTCAACATCTCTCAACTTCGGAAGTTCAAAATAAGCAGCCGCAAATCCTTGCTTCATGGTCATCACATGATTCCATTTACCGTCGAGCAGTGAGTTATATCCTTTGGTTATAACTTCCAGACTGTCATAACAAGCTTTTGCTGATTTCTTCAAATCCTTAGCCGATGCTCTTTGCTGAATAGCATACCAACGGTTTCTCTGTCCGTCCAGTACCATTCTGTTCAACAGTTCGCATCCCTTTACCGGATAATATAATGACTGATAGAAACATGCTTTCTGTTTCTCATCGGACATATTATTCAGAATATTCTCTACGATACCTCCAATACGGCGGTATTCGCTCAAACGGTTGTCCACTTCACGATAGTTGGTCAGTGAGAAGTCCGTATCCGTATTCCGTTCTCTACCATGTTTATCAGTCGTCCACTGGTAACCCCATCCCATGAATTCGGGTTTACGTGCAAAAGCCAGCTTATAGAAAGAATTGACTACATCCTGATACTCATTGCGGTATTGGTCACCCAACATTCCACACAACCATTCTGTACGATAATTGGCTGCTCTTTCAAAGTTGAAAGCATCAATATCGAAAGCCATTGTCAGGAAATAATCCACTGCGAATTCACATGACTTAATGTCACCGGCATTCAGTAACCAGATGCGGTCAGCTGTTGCATCATAGGCTTTACGAAGTTCTTCATACATCAATGTAGGAGAAACCGTATTCATCCAAAGGTGATCGTGAGGCTTGCCAAGATAAGAAGAGTGATAATATACACCCGAACGACCCGAACGTTTCTGTTCTTTCGGACTGCTCAGACGCTTCATATAACCGTAATTATCATCCGGCCAAATGATAGTTACATCATCCGGTAGTTCCAAACCTTCATCATATACGTCCAGTACCTCCTTATAAGGAGTAAATGCCTGGGGAATTTCTTCTCCCGGTTTACCGATTGCATCGATCAACATCTGTCTTTGCGCCATCAGAGCTTCCTGAAGCATATCCTTTCTATCACCCATATCGTTGCTTGCATTCATGGCTCTGTCATGCAGTCCGCGCAATGCCAGCGTATATACATTTTCAAAAGGAGCGCATTCCTTCACACGGACATTGAGCACGCTGTCTACACCTTTTTTATTATTGATGTAATCCCATTCACCCATCTTATCGCGTTTCCATTCACTTGCCGTATTAAACAATAACGGTTCGCAGTGGGAAGCTCCCATAAGGATAGCAAAGCGGTCTGCAACCACTCTATTCTCAGGAATGCGGTGAAATGCCATAGATGCATCGTGCATAGCCGGACACAAATAGTTGGCCTGAAGCCGAAGCAAAAGCTCACAAACTTTGGCATAAGTCCGAGGACCGAAATTGCCCAATTCTTTCTCGAAGTTATCTCTTGACCAACGGTAAAGTCCCCAGTCTTCATCATTGATGAAGATACCTCTGTACTTCACTGTAGGTTCTTTAGAAATATACTTGTCTACTCTCAGGTGTAACTGGTCCTTCTTTATGATAGGAGCATCCGCCCACCAGTACCAAGGAGACACACCGATAGTTCTTGATACAGAAAGCAACCCGTAAGTAGTACCTCTGCGGTCGCTACCTACAATTACCAACGCTTTGTCCACACCCGGAAGCGGATTGCACACAAGCTGTACCAGATAGCTTTCCCAACGATTTTTCAAAGGTTCTACATCCAGTTTCTTCTTTGCAATCATCTGGTCGATCCACTCATTATAACCCAAGGTACCGATGATAATACAGTTCTTTTGAGGCGCTTCTTTGGTAGTAGCAACGCCCAAAAGCTGTCCACTCACCTCTTTCACATCATTTGCAAATAATCCTGCCGTAGTCTTTACAACTTCAAAGTCTTTTGCGTCATAGTACACGCAGGCTTTATCCTTCTTGCCAACGAGACTAAACACGTTGGATCCGCTACTATTCTGTGATAGCGAAACCTGAGCCAGTGCTACCGAGGAACTCAGCAGCAACATGCCTCCTAATAAAATACATTTAAAAATTCTCATGCTTTATCGATAATTATGAATTATTTCTCCATCAAGGCAACTACACACCAAAGGTAAGGACCTTGTGCATGAAAATCACCGGTACGACGCGGACGGTCGTAATAGTATTGTTTGTCGTTCTTCTTATTGGTACCTACACAAATCTCTCTTACCTGATTCTTCTCGGTCAGATAATTCACTAAAGCCATCCATGCCTTACGAGCTGCGGGCGCATACTCTTTAGCATCCAACCAACCGTTCTTTACACCCGTAATAAACGCAAAAGTAAACATAGCAGAGCCTGATGTTTCAGTCCAGCATTCAGGATCATCCAACAACTGGTTCCACAGTCCTTCCGGATTCTGATATTCCTTCAGACTCTTCATCATAGTCAGGTAACCTTCCATGATGCGGGGACGGTCTTTGTGATTCTTGGGTAAATAGCGAAGCAACTCTGCCATACCTGCTGCCATCCATCCGTTTCCGCGTCCCCAGTAGAAGGGCACATCCGGTGCATGATAGAAGAGACCGTTGGGACGTTGTAATTCATCCAGATACATCACCATTTCTTTGGCTGCACGATCTATATATTTGCTGTCATTGGTCACTTTGTAAGCATGCGTCTGCACAATAGTAATCATGTACATATCGTCAATCCAAAGGCGTGTTTGCCATGAATAGCCTTTCTCCGCCCATGCTTTCTCATCAGGCTTTGCATCTTCGGGAACTTCCCATTGAGTATCAGCATAAGGTAATCCCACTTCCTTATAACGTTCATCCTTTGTTACCCAATAAAGTTCCAGAGGCAAGCTACCGAACATATTCAGATCGACATGATTCTTGATAGGCAACAATGCCTTTTCAGTAGTAAACAAATGCTCAAACCGGGCTTGCAAAAGCTTGATAAGTGCTTTATCTTTAGCTGCTGCCGCATATTTAAGAGAACCGTTCCAATAGAAGGTTTCGGGATAACCAATCCATTTTCCGGCATGTAATGCATGTTTCTCGGTTACAAAACGATAAGAAATGCGTCTGCCGATTTCATCGGGGGTATACCCTTCGGGGAAATTCTTCAGAAGGCTCTTCTGAGCAATTAATAACTGGAAAGGAAGTAATAATAATAACAATGTAAATACTTTCTTGTACATAACAATTTGGGTTCTATCTGTTAAAACTATAATAATTCACACTCACTGAGGTATCTGGTACCGCTATTTTACCTTCAATAATCCTTTTATATCATCACATACAGCTACTGCCACCTTCGAGTCTGCACAGCCGTAATAAAGATATAGCTTCTTCTTATAATAGGCCAATCCTTCGATAAAAACGGTTCCGTCTTTATACTGTCCGCTCTTCTCAAAAGGAGCTTCAGGCATGAAGAAAGGTTTATCCAAGCGGCCCAATACTTTATAAGGATCTTTGGAATCGAGCAGAAGTTGACCTGCACAGTAAGCACCTGCCGGATAGTTGGCATCACCTCTCTTTTTGTCATTCTTACCATTATACATCAATACAATACCTTGTTTGGTACGGATGGCAGGAGGACCACATTCAGTCATCTGGCTATCAAAGTATCCATTACGCGGCTTGGCTATCTTCAATAATTCATTGTTCTCATCCAGTACGGGATACCAGTCCGTCAGGTTATCGGAAGTAGCTGCGTGTACGGCATATGGTCCCCAATACATGAAGTACTTACCATCCACTTTATCGATAACCAGCTTCCCACCTTTCACCTTCGTAAGAATAGAAGCTGACTTCGTTGCTATTCTGGCAAAACGACCGTCATATGCCTTTTCAAAAGCAAGGCCATGCTTAGTCCAGTTCTTCAGATCCTTGGAAGTAGCCACAGCAAGACGGGGAGTCTTCCAGTTCCATGCCGTATAAAGCATTACATACAGTCCGTCTTCGGTCATTGCTACCCGTGGGTCTTCACAACCACCCGGACATTCGATGCTTTCAAATTCATCTCCACCGGGGAAAAGTACCGGACTGTCCAGTCTCTTCATAGTCACTCCATCCGCACTCTCGGCATAACCGATACGGGAAGTTCTTTTACCTATACCTTGTGCTGAATTATCTTCGGCACGGTAGAGCACAACAATCTTTCCGTCTTTCACGGTGGCAGCCGGATTGAAAATATCACTCTCCTCCCACTTCACCTGTTCTTTTCGCATCGGGCAATGGAAAGAGGTGGGTTGTGGTACCAATACAGGGTTAACTCCCTCAGGACGCAGGAATGGTCCAACCACCCAACTCTCTTGTGGTTTCTTATCGGTATCATCTGAAGAAGGCAGAGTAGAAAAACTACTAAGCGACAGCACTCCTATCAGACCCATTATAAGTTTTAGTTTCATTTTATTTCTTTGTTTTACATGGTAAAGTTACCGTTTTATCATGGAAGTTTATACTTCTGAGTATCTATATTCCAGCCTTTCAACACCAGAACAGCCCCATCAGCCAGCTTCTCTTCCCCTGTTTCGATGGTGACTGTTTTCTTTTCACCCGGGATCAAAGAGAAGAAGTTATCTGAATAGAATGACGGACGTATCGGACTCATCTTGGAATTGAGAAATTGCAATTGATTGAAGAAGGCAATGCCATTGGACGTATTCTTCATCGCAATATCTACAAAATAGCGTCCATCTGCCTGACGTGTTTTGTAGGAAAGCTTCACTTTGGCTGCTTTCAACTTACTCAAATCTTCGAAGCCTGATGATGTAGGACCGGTCAAGGTCTTACTGCCTTCATACTTATCATTGGATCTCCAATAGAAGTTGGAAGAAACATCTTTGCCTTTTTCATCTTTCAACACTAATTTGATGAAGTGAACTTGAGAGATGTTTTCAGGAAAACGAATCGTCAGCACATCGTTAGCAACTCCATCTTCCGGCAAATCAACAGAAGCAGACTCTTCAAAAACCTTCTTGCTATTTATATCATATACCTGAGCTATCACCTTATAACCAGTAAAGGCGCGATAGTAATCGTTCACCACGGACACTGTATTTTTCAGATAATCAAACTGAGCATGCAGCGGTTCCAATGAATTAGCTGTATGATACAACGAAGCTGTGGGTTCCAAAGACCAATCCCACATACGGGAAGAAACCTGACGCATGGAACAGTTATGATACCAGAACAAAAGTCCGGAACAGAAGCGATCGCCGTAATCCAATTTGTTATAGTTCCATACTTCCCAGATACTTTTAGAATTCATAGCACCCAGCAGTTGTCCTTTTTGGGCAAATTCATCAATGGAAGATGACTTTCCATAGTTATTTACCAGATCAGTATACATGGTAGTCATCAAGTGGAAACCATTTCCATCCAGATAATCCCACACTTCCTTATTGATAGGCCAAAGGTCTTTCTCATCCATCATCTCACGAAGGATTTCCACTGTGGGAAGTGTAGGAGCACCATATTCAGGATTGAAACCATCGACACGGCTTCCACGTGGAGATGCCGTATTTTTATAGTGCTGCATCGGATTCACTTGCTTGTAAGGACTTCCGTCATGTACTCCGTCACATTCGGACTGCATCTGATAACCTCGCGTACCATCCAGTTTATTCAATAATTCAGGGGTGCCGGTAACTTCAGTACTCTCATTGGAAGCCACATAATAAGCCAGGGAAGGATGATTACGAATACGCTTCACGGTAGACTCCACGTTATTCAGATAGTTGCCCTTATCGTGCGGATGGCGTGTATCACCTGTCATCCAGAATTCCTGCCATACCAATAGCCCCATCTCGTCACACAACTGGAAGAAATAGTCAGATTCGGCAATTCCACCTCCCCACATATGTAAAAGGTTGACACCTGACTGGGGACTATATCTTAATTCAGCATAAGTACGCTCATCGGAAGTTCTCAGCATAGCCTCCGGTATCCAATTCGTTCCACGGATAAAGAGACGTTTACCATTTACATAGAAGACACGTGACTTATCAGGTGTATTCGTATCAGAAGTAATTTCACGAATACCAAACTTCGTTTTTACCGAATCACACACAACTCCATCGATGGATACGGTCATTTTCAGCTCATACAAGTTCTGAGGCCCTTTATTCACAGGCCACCATAAACGGGGGGAATTAATCACTAATTGTGGGAACTCTTCCGGAGAGAAAGACAAAACTTTCTCTTCTCCACGCATAACTTTAACTTTTTTCTCGAAAGTTATATTTTCACCAAGAATCTCACCCTTCACCGTGCAATTAATAGGGTTAAAACCAGTTGTCGGATTCACAACTTCCACCGACACAAATTCGCGTGCCTGGTCGTAACCGGGTTTACGTAATTCTGATTTCACGAAAGGATGACGCAATGCTACTTTACCAGTAGAATAGAGAGAAATATTCTTCCAGATTCCTGTATTACGGTCACGAATGCCATCCATAAAAGTGAAGTCCCACCCCACAGTCATCAGCATGGTAGTATTCAATCCAATGTTTCCGTTTCCACCATTATGGAATTCACCTACCGCTCCCCAGGATTTTGGTTTAGCACTGCCCGGAACATCCACCGGATATACTTTTATAGCTAATGCATTGCTCTTGTCTATCTTTACAAAGCTGGTCACATCAATATAATCCTGCAAAAACATGCCCTTAATCGTGCTTAGCAGATTTCCATTCACCCATACCTCAGCACGATAGTTAATACCATCCAGTTGTAACCAGACATGCTTGCCTTCAAATGATTTAGGAACTGTAAATTCAGTCCTGAACCAATAGGTATAGAAATCACGTCCGGTTTCAGAGATATCCGGTATTAATTTAGATTCGATTTTATTATTGATACCATAATAAGGTTCAGGATATTTTTGGTTGTGTACCAATGAATTCAGAACTGTACCGGGTACAATGGCAGGCAACCAGTTTGTTGTCGGATAATCAGACAAAGAAACTTTCTCTCCAGAGTCCGTCACGTCTCCCGCCTTCATCATTTTCCACTGATAACCTCCATTATGGGTAATATCCGAGTCAAGCCAGATACGTTCAGAACCTCTGGCATCATTTACTTGCGTTTGTCCGGTTACTACTGTCGAATAGGAAAACAACAGTAAAACAAAGGTAAGGGCTTTAGCCCAACTGCTTATATTCATTTTATAAGTATAAATAAGGTTTCGATATAAGATTACTAAAATAACAGGAAATTATTCTTCTAAAAGCGCAACAGCACACCAAAGGTAAGGAGCTTGTCCATGATAATCGCCTACATTTTGTTTACGATCATAGTAGTATTGCTTATCGTTCTTTTTGTTGGTGCCCTCGCAAACTGATTTTACATTGTTGTTCTCATCTATGTACTTCACCATAGCCATCCATGCCTTGCGGGCAGCAGGAGCATATTCTTTAGCATCCAACCAGCCATTCTTCACGCCCTTAATGAAAGCGAAAGTGAACATGGCAGACCCCGAGGTTTCAATCCAGCAATCAGGATGACCCAACAACTGGTGCCACAAACCATTGGAAGACTGATACTTTTTCAGGCTTTTCATCATAGTGCGATAGCCATGCAGAATGCGTGGACGGTATTCACTATCTTCGGGCAAACTACTCAACAACTCTGCCATACCGGCAGCCATCCAGCCATTACCTCTACCCCAATAGAAAGGAACATCCGGTGCATGATAGAAAAGACCATTCGGACATTGCAATTCATCCAGATACATCACCATTTCTCTGGCAGCACGGTCTATATATTTACGATCACCAGTAACTCTATAAGCCTGAGTCTGTACAATCGTAATCATATACATATCATCAATCCACAAACGAGTTTGCCAGGAATATCCTTTCTGATCCCATTCTTTTTCTTTGGGTTTTGCATTTTCAGGAAGTTGCCATTGAGTATCGGCATAAGGAAGATCCAAATCCAGATAACGTTGATCTTTTGTTATCTTATACAGTTCCAGAGGTAAACTGCCAAACATATTCACATCCACATGATTCTTGATAGGTAACAGAGCTTTTTCCGTTGTAAACAGGAGTTCAAATCTATTCTGTAAAAGCTTCACAAGCTCTTGGTCATTGGTGAGTGCGGCAAATTTCAATCCTCCATTCCAGGTAAAAGTCTCCGGATAGCTAATCCATTTTCCGATATGAAGCATATGCTTTCCATCTACAAAATGATATGCCAGACGTTTACCTACTTCTTTGGGAGTATATCCTTCAGGAAAATCGGTCAACAAACTTGTCTGGGCAAACACCAACTGAAAAGGAAGCAAAAACAGTAATAATAACGACTTCTTACACATAAGGTTAATTCTTTATTTATTAGACATTAAGAAATACATAATTGTTATCATGGTATACCTCTTACGAGATGGTTACAAAGATAGCACGCAGCATCTTCTCAATAGAGAAGAAGTATTCCAATAAATAGAAAAAACATCTCAAAATCGCATAAAAGTCACAATTTTATTCCCAATAAAAGCACTATCCCCCCTTATCCGGCAAAATCCTTTGGAAGTACTCCAAATTGTTTCAGGAAACATTTAGAGAAATATGAAGAAGAATTAAACCCTACCATATAGCAGATTTCATTAATACGACTTTCACCTTCTTTTAATAACTGGGCAGCTCGTTTCAAACGTTCTATACGCAAATATTCGTTCGGACTCAAATCCAAGACCCCTTTCATTTTACGATAGAAACTGGAACGACTCATATTCAAACTCTCTGCCATATCGTCCATACTAAATTCCTGGTTCGACAAGTTAGAAAGAATAATCTCATTCAGTTTCTTGATGAATTCTTCATCAGCCTTGGTCAGTGCCATTGTATTGACTGCAACAAAAGGAGATTTAGCAAAATCCCGGCGAAGCTTCTCCCGATTATTTATCAGATTAGAAACAACAGCCAAAAGATATTCCGGTGAAAAAGGCTTCTCAATATACGAGTCCGCCCCTAGTTCCATACCCTCAATCTTAGACTGAATATTAGTCTTAGCCGTCAGGAGTATAACAGGAATATGACTATAACCCACATTTGACTTTATTGTCTTGCACAATTCAAAACCATCCATTAATGGCATGACAACATCACTCACCACCAGATTCACAAAATTACTATCCAATGCTTCCAAGGCCTCTCTACCATTAGTTGCCGTAACTACAGCATATTGAGATGACAACTGACGTTCGATGAAAGCGAGCATTTCCGGGTTATCTTCTACAACCAGAACCATATGCTTGCTTTCTTTTGATTGTTTTCCCTCCGATTTATCATCCGAATATTGTTCACCAGATGCTTCTGTTTGTAACTCTGCATCCATGTTCTCCATATCAGAGTCTAAAGTAATCACCGTATCCTGAATGATAGGAAGTGTCAGGGCAAAAACATTGGCATCTTCACCCGGAGCCATAACCAAGGTTCCACGATGGAGCTCTGCCAGAGAACGGGAAAGAGCTAAGCCAATACCCGCACCTGTAGCAAGCTTTCCTTCCTCCTTCTGACTAAAACGAACAAAAGGCTGAAAAATCTCCTCTTTCATTTCATCGGGAATAATGACTCCGTCATTCTTTGTCACCACATAAAATGCCTGTGTCTCTACATCTACTTCCAACTTAATATGCATATAGCTATCGGCATACTTCATCCCATTATTCAAAAGATTACTGATAATCTTCGTAAATGCTTCACGATTCACATGGGCGCAGAAATTTTCTTCGGGCAACTCCAGATTAAAGTCAAGACCTTTCTGACGTGAAAGAGAACTAAAACGCATATAAGTTTCTTTCAGGATATTGGTAATATCACATTTAGTAAAGTTCAAACTATAACCCTGACTCTCTACTTTCCTGAAGTCCAGGAGCTGATTTGTAAGGTTCAGCAATCTTTCCATATTATGTTGCATAATATTCAGATCCTCGTGAGTCTCCGGATCCAAATGCTTTTTCAAAAGAATATTCTCCAAAGGCCCTTTAATCAACGTCAGCGGAGTCCGGATTTCATGTGCCACATTGGTAAAGAAATCTATTTTAGCGTTATAAATCTCGCGTTCTTTTTCCTGCTCAAACTTCTCGAGCTGACGGCGATGCAGCCTGCTGCTACGCTGCCTGAAATACCAAAAGGCATATACAGAACCGACAATAAACAACAATATATAAATGCAATATGCCCAGAACGAAAGATAAAAAGGAGGAAGAATATGAATATATAACAAATGCTCTTCGGGCCCCAGATACCATCACTATTAGACGCTTTCACGCGGAACACATAATCACCATGCCACAAATTGGAATAAGTGACAATAGGACTTTCGCCCACCGTGATCCAGTCCTTATCAAAACCATCCAATCTATACATCAGCTTATTCATTTTCGGCACCTGATATCCAAGAGCTGCAATACGAAAAGAAAATGAGTTTTGATTAGCCTGAAGAGTGATACTATCCGAGAAAGTAATGCTCTTTTCAAGAGGAGTATTTTCTTCATCTGCACGAACTTCTTTATTGAACAGCATGAAATCTGTAATCACTACCGGCGGCAAGCTTTTATTCTCAGTAAATGTTTTGGGATTAAATACCACGAAACCATCAATGCTACCCAAATAAATAGCGCCCGTTTCATCCTTATAGCTGGAACGATAGTTAAATTGATCACCAAGCAAGCCATTGGCCGTTGTATACCCCTTTACCTGTTTTGTTTCGGGATTAAAGCGTACTAACCCGCTATTCGTTGTCAGCCAAAATAGTCCTTCTGCATCCTCTACAATTTGATAAACCACATCATTAGGCAGACCATTGGATGAATTATAGCTAGTAAAAGTCTCCGTTTCGGGATGGAACAAGCAGAATCCTCCCCCTTGTGTAGTCAACCAGATTTGCCGATGTGAATCTTCAAAAAATACTCAAAACTTTATCATAAGGAAGACTCTCTTTATTACTTTCATTATGTACATAGTTCTTCCATTTCTTTTCATTAACATTGTAGCAATAGGCACCATTCACATAGGTAGCTAACCACAAATTACCACCCGAATCCTCTTTTATATCATATACAAACCTACCGGCCAACTCCTCTATTCTGTCAAAATCATCTGTCTGTTCATTATACCTCAACAGCCCGAACATGGTTCCCAGATAAATATCTCCTGTTGTTGTTCTGCAAATGGCAAAGATACTATTATCTATCAATGAACGGGGAGAAGCATTTTTCTGATAAGTTTTCAAGATATTCCCGGTATTGGTATCTACGATTTTCAGTCCTTTAGAAAATGTTCCAACCCACAACTTATCACCGACCATACATAAGCCATGAATATTGGTAAACCCAGAACTGGGTGCAAAGAAAGAAAATGTTTTTGTCTTCGGATCAAAACGATTCAAACCGCCATCCTCAGTACCAATCCATAATATACCTTTATTGTCCTCGCAGAACTCACGTACCCGCTTACCATGCAAATTGTTATCCCCATCTTTCGGATAATACTTCTCAAAATAGGTGTAAGACTTTGGATAATAGTCTACTCCTCCAAAATATGAACCTACCCAGATACCACCTTCCCTATCCTCACATAGCGAATAAACAGCATTATCAGACAAAGAATAAGGATCATCTTTAGAGTTATGCAAATGCACATATTTATCTGTACGAAGATTATAGATATAGACTCCTGATTCTGTACCAATCCATAATTCATTATCCGAATTGACAAGTAAGTCCCGGCTATATACCATTTCACCGGTTTCATCCATCAGCAATAAACTCCGCAAATTACCGGAAGTAAGATTCAATTCCTGAACCCCTTTTCTTATGGAACTGATATAGATACAATTATAGGCTCCCGGCACAATCTTCATAATGACGTCATCTTTAAAAACCTCTTCACCATCCTTCGGGGAAAGATAAGGATGAAGTGTTTTTAAATTATCCTTAGAATAGAACAAACCACTGCCGTAGAATCCAACCCAAATAGTCCCACTATTATCAGAAGTTACACTCTGAACATTGGCTGAGAAGCTGTTTAGTGTATAGTTGTGAAGCTGTTCTTTTTGTGGCTCATAGCAAAATAGCCCCTGTGTTTCAACAGCTATCCAAACCCATCCTTCCTTATCTCCCGAAATTGCAGAAACAGTTCTATCTATCTGGGTATTTTCTCTACTTAACAGATTAAAAGGAATAAAAATTTCCCGGTCAGGATAATAGATATACACTCCGGCATCCGTACCAACCCAGATATTCCCTTTATTATCTTCATAAAGACAAGTTACGAAATTGTTCCCCAAACTATGATTGTCGTTCATATCGCGCTTGAAATTCCGAAACGACATACCGTCATATCTACTCAGTCCCCCCTTAGTACCGAACCACATAAATCCCTTTTTATCCTGCATGATCGCATTGACTGTAGTTTGGGATAATCCATCCTTAATGCTAAGATTTTTGAAATAGTAATGTTCGTCTGCTGCTTGTGTCCAACAAACAATATAACAAAGAAAACTAATAAGGGCTATTATTCTCTTCCTCATTTTTGTGTTTTTTGATAGATTCGTACGTCAAATATAGCTCAATCTGATGACAAACGATAGCAGAAATACTTCAATAAATAAAAAATTCGTCTCTTTAATGCTTTAAAAAAATGCAGGAAACCGTTGTTTATGAAAAGACTTCGATGAAAATAGCCCATTTCATCGAAGTCTTTCACTTTATATGATCTTCATCTTATCAATAGCCCAGGTAACCAAAACAGAGGTAAGCCTTACAAAACCCAATAAATATGTTTGCTTTATAACTAATGCAAATCAGAAGTCGAATTTGATTTATAATTGGTACAATGGATTAAAGATTGCTGATGAACGTTTATTAGTTTGCTGATAATCAGCGAATAGCATTTACCAACTGTTTACCGCAAAATGTAAAAGCATTTACCGCCGCATGTAACGGCCTTTACCCCTTATTGTAACGCTCTTTACCTCGGCATGTAACGACCTTTACCTCGGCGTGTAAATGGAGCTACCGTGTGGGGAATATCCTGTCATGAATCACTCGGAAAAGTGATAATTATAAGGATTCCGTTTAAAATGATAACGATGTCGAGGCAGTGGCAATGGATCCTGCAAACGCAATTCCCAAGCCAACAGTTTTGTCAACAACTCATTCTGCTTATTTACAAACTTTGAGTTTCCAAACAGGTTATTAATTTCATACGGGTCTTTCTTCAGATTATACAGTTCTCCCCTTCCATAACTGTTCATGACCAGTTTCCAGTCGCCCATACGCACCATTCGGGAAGTTCCACTCTGAGTCCAGGTATTCAATTCGTCAAAACGAGCCACTTTATCATGCCCCAGCGCACCTTCCTGCTCAAAAGTCAGTTTATCATCCAAAGGCACATCTTCACCACCGAAGCCCAACTGCACAACTACACTTGAAAACTCCTCTTTCGGGTATTTCTTGCCTGTCAGCATCGGCCACAAACTACGTCCCTGCACACCTACAGGTATAGAATCACCTATCGCCGTACAAAAAGTAGGGAAAAGATCTGCCAATGAAACATGCGCATCTATCGCTTTAGCCTGTTTCTTTATCTGATAACCGGCCCAAACCATTGGTATACGGGTCAGGGATTCGGACAAGCCTGCTCCTTTACGAATTAGGCCGTATTCACCGCAATAATCACCATGGTCAGACAGAACTACAATGATTGTTTTCTCAAAAAGTCCTTTTTCTTTCAAATCCTCAATCAGTCGCTTTATCTGATCATCTATAAGGCGAATCATTCCCATATAATTTCCCCTTAATCGAGGTAGATCTTTCTCAAGATCAGGACAAGAAGCATCTTCCAGTTCTGCCAGTATCTGGTACTTCTCTCCTTTCTTCAATGCATCCTGGCGTGAAGTCTTCACTGGTGGAAGCTTATCCGGCGCAAACATCGAGTAATAAGGCTCACAGACTTGATAGGGATTATGTGGTTCGGGAAATGAAACCCAGACAAAGAACGGATTATCCTTCTGGCTATCGATCCATTCTATAGCCTTATCCACTATTCTTGTAGGCTGTTGGTCCTTGACAGGTATAGGCGAAGGCTCCAGACACTGCCCGACAGACTCTTTAAAGAATTCGGAAACGGCACGTTCTCCCTCCGTCACCGGTTTATTCTTTCCCCAGTGAGAATATTCAGACCAGAAATCCATATCTTTCGAACTCAAATAACCATGATTTTTACCCACCAAAGCAGTCTTATAATGGTTCTCCTTCAAAACAGTCACCAAATCTTTTGCATAGTGTATATCGCGTACATTGTGATTCGTACGCACATGAGTAGCACTGGGAAAACGGCCTGTAAACATAGAACAACGTGCAGGGCTGCTGGCAGGCATAACCGTATATGCTTTATCAAACCAGGCATTCTGGTGCGCCAATTCATCAACGTACGGAGTGATTTCCATCGGAAACCCTTCACGCCCACACAAATCCGCACGCTGCTGATCTGTCATTATCACCACAATATTGGGCTTATCTGTCTGAGCGTACAAAGACAAACCCACCCCCTGAAGGATAACTCCTGAAAAGAGATACTTTCTTAAATTCATAACTATCTATTTTAAGC
>Ga0192245_10233_pt1 | contig 27495 bp, 24 predicted proteins | sample Koala_Koa27_M3_FD_131238 | JGI IMG/M metagenome (GOLD analysis project Ga0192245, IMG submission 131238) | Enriched cells from koala feces incubated with labeled cellulose particles, San Francisco Zoo, California, United States - Koala_Koa2-7_M3 ...
CCAGACCGCCCCGTTTCCAGATCCCGTTGAGGAAGTTACTGATCATACTGCGCACATTGACCCAGGTACCCGCCACATTCGGTTCAAAGACATACGCGCGGGCAGCATTCCGGATAGATTCTTCGAGCATGATCATGGTACGACGTACGTTGATGTAACGCCAGTCGAGCGAATTGCCATCTAAAGTACGCGCACCCCAGACCTTGATCCCTTCTCCGGTAAAGGTACGGATGGCATTGACCGACTTCCCGCTCAAAGGTACATTGAGATCTTCCTGAGCTTCGTGCGAGATAGTGACTGCCGGACTCACTGCTGTGGCCACACCGGTATTGGCAGGCGCCTTCCAGACTCCTTTGGTATTATCGGTCATCGTATATACCCCCACCATAGCCGCAGATACCGGCATCAGGTTGAGAGACAGACGCATTTCTTTGATAATTTCCCGATACAAAGGGCTCAGCTGATAGAGTGTTTTATGCAGGGTCACTTTTTCCACCTCGTTCAGTTCGGTTCCCAGTTTTTCCACATATCCGGCGCGTTCGGCACTCTTCTGTCCAGGCAGAGCCATCCACTCTCCTTCGGCGGTGAGTAACGCCTTGAGCTCGTCCAGCTCCGGCAGGTTGGTAAAGTCCAGTTCATTTTCCGGTACGGTCGACGTATGGATCCAGGGATAATAGGCAGCCCCGTAATCTAAGAACTCGCTGCCGATGGCTTCCCGGAACTGTCCGACGACATCTCCCTGCGGATCGTTGCGGTCTTTGTATCCGTCGTAGACATCCAACACCGCGAAGCGATTCTGCATCCGGTATCCGCAATGGTTGAGCATGGCTTGCTGCAACGCGTAACAGTCGTTGGGATCGGTCAGATAGACCGCCTCGGGAATGACTAATAAAGTAGGCTCCTGCTCCTTCAGCAAAGGTTCTATCCCTGCCTCCAAAACTGCCTTTTCAATCTCATCGGTATAGGAACCGACCGACACAATATAGCAGGGACCCCCACCGTTGGCATAGAACAGCAACATGTTGTAATAGAAATTGTAACGATCGGATCGCCTGACCGCATAATTCTCCTTGTTGAAGGCAATCCCGGATTGGGTTTCCTCTTTCACCAGGGAGAACCGCGCTTTCGGTGCTTCTCCGAAATAGGAACGGAACTCGGCCATAGAGGTGATGCGCCACGGCTTGTTGAGCAGCGATTTATTGCCATTGACGGCTTTCTCCGTATAACCGATAAAAGCAGGAACAGCGGTAGCAACCTCTACTACGGAATTGGGGAACGCGTTTTTCTCCACGACATAGACCCCAGGTGTTTTCATGACTCCCATAAAATAATATATCAGATTAAAAATAGAAATATGTCGTTATTGTATCTTTCGGACTTACCGGTGAGATACTATCCGCAGCTGGCAAAGGCAGCTCCCGGGTCAGTAACCGCTCCCCGGCTTGCAATACTTCCCACAACGAGAAGCGAAGGGTATACCTGCTCCGGAGCAATACTTGCTGAGACGTAACAAAACGAAATGCCGGAGTATGCCCAAACAGCATCCAGGGTTCCGGACCGGAGCAAACCAGCGACTGCGTGCGCTCTGCCAACCGCAACAGGCAGGTTGGAGCCGTATACCGGGGAATACACAGGAACTCCAGGAATTTAGACCGTCCACAGAGATGCACATTCACCTCTTTCATCTCTCCGGTGTACGGCAGGGTAAGGATCAGAGACTTCCAGTTACCCGGACGGGAGGCGGCGCCATAGGTATAGTCTTTCCCGGACTGCTTTTCCATCGTCACATAATGAAACACGGGAGAGGTTACACAGAGGTCAAAAACGAACTGCTCTCCTTCAGGCTCCCCCGGTGGTGCTCCGCCCTGCAACAACAGCCACCTGTTCCCTTTCTGTTTTTTCAGCAGCATCCCTTCACGGGACATCCGCCGTTGTGTACACAGATCCGGGATCAGCTCTACCGGAACAGAGTCGCTCCGGTAATAATCGTGAGTGATCTCCAGGACCATACGTATGTGATGACTGCTACCGCGTTCCATAACTTCTTCGCTGCGTATATATCCTCTCAAAACTTATCATTCAGAACTCATCCCTTAAAGTTTTATCCATAACTTTTCCACTAAGTATATATCCTCCCAAAACTTAAAACTTTGAACTTAAAACTTTGAACTTAAAACTTAAAACTCAAAACTTTATGTATAGCTTCTCCGCTGGGTATGTATACCCGGTACTACCGAACGGATCGCTTCCTGGTCTACAGACAGCATCCGTACTCTGCACAACACAGAGGGATAATAGACATTGCCACATACCGCCCACAGATTGGACTGTTCGCTGAAAGAGAGATTCACCGGTTCTACCGCCACCGGAGTCTCCTGATCCGCTACCGGAAAAGTCAGATGACTTTGCAGGAAATGAACTGCTCCGGACAACAACCGCAGACCCTCTTCGTATTGTTTATCCGGAAAAACAGCCGCGATAAGTACATACAGATTCAGGTTCCAGGCTGGGAAACGGTGGCTGTATTGTCCACTGTTCACAGGGTGGGTCCCGAAACGAATGCCGGCGGAGGTTTCCCTTTCTATATTTACCAGAGATACCACGATCTTCCCTGGCGGAGAACTACGGTCTTCCCGCGAAAGAGAAGAGAGCACGACTTTTTCTTCCCGCAGTCCGAGAGACAGCGTAATATGTTCCGACAGGGAGCGGGTCAAAGACAACAATACGGAATGGATCATACCCAAACGGTGTTAACTAAAATACGGCACTAATTTAACAGCAGGTGACGAAATTTTATTTCGTCATCGCTGCTCTTTTGAATGTTCTGAAAAATACACAGGTCATTCTGCTCTGAGGCCGTACCCGCAAAGATCCTGTTCCCGGAAAATAAGTTGACGGTATTTCCCTGCTCTTTTACCGCGGATCTGCTGACAGGAAAAAATCACCCCCTTCAAAGACTTTCATTTTCCATAACAGACGCTACATACATTCGATCTCCTCCGGCAACAGCCGCGACCTGTAGGTATTCAATAGCCTCTCCAGAAAACAGACTTCTTCTTCCGTAAAGCTGAAAGGCAGTAATTGATAGTCCGGTTCCGCATAATAATAAGCTTTCATTTTGTGACAGTAACCGATCGGAGCGTGGAATCCCAGGAACGGATCGTTTTTCATGGTCTCAATATCCATCTGGATCGTTCGCCGACTTACCCGATACCCTGTCACCTGACAGCAATATTCTACCATCCGTACACTCTTCACATAGGAGTGTTTACGTAACAAGTTATCAATCAGATAATACCTCGCTAATGCAAATTTGTTTTGTGGCATATGTTCTATTTGTTTATAAAAAGTTACCATTGGAGTAGCAAAATAGTTCCGGTAAACGCATCAAACGGGCCCGTAACAGTCCGGATCATTTACTTATCTTGCAGGTAACTAAATTGAGAAAAACAAAGACACAACATACGCCAGATCGTACATTATTGGGGCGGATAGACAAAGAAGAAAGAAACAGCAGCGACCGGATCTGTACGTGTGTACGCTGCCGCTATAGGGGGCTTGCCACGGCTTTCCCACAAACTACTTCCCGAAGATCCGGGAGCAGACGCTGAGAATCTGACCGAACCTTCCGGAACCCTGTAAGGAATACATTCATACTCAACGTTTCATGCAGCCTGACCACTCCACAGGAGAAAGAAGAGAGGCAGGAGCCACTAAGGCCTATCCTATCAGAAAGTCGGGATACCGTACGACTACCTACCAGACTCCGTTTTCCGGACAGAGCCCTCTTTAGACTAAGTGGTGACGGAGGTTGGACTGTGATGACGCAAACGACCATCACGCCGGTAACACACAGGTTAACAACGACCTACAGAACATTCTTCAAGGATTTACCGGACAGTATCAACACGGAGCCAAACAGGCAGGTACCAGCAAACAAAAGTCCGGTGTGGCTATGCAGGAAACGGATCTTGCTGAAATCGCAGAAGAGAGGGGAATCCGAAGATTCACGGTAACCCAACAGGAATAGCCGCGGCAGGTATCCGGTAAGGCCCAAAGGAGATATAATCATAGCCCAAGGTTGCTTTTGCGTAGCAGAACCTCAGTAAAGCCACACAAAGCGCGCGCAGGAAAAGAGGTTGATCAAGTCCGGAATTCAGTTGAACGGTATTTTCAATACGCTCCGTAGAGTGACAAGCAAAATCAACAATCCTAAAAACAGACCACTTTTGGTAACCAATCCGCCCCATTCAGCAACCAATTCCCTTCGGGATGGTTACTAATTGACCAATCTGGTTATACGCTATAGGAGCCTTCCTTATCCTGAGAGCTCTCAGGCCGAAGAAAAAACACAACAAAGAAACCCATATGAAGCACATAGGAAACCTACGAAGAAGAAAACAGGGCGGGACGCGAAGGCTACGCTGTGGCAACAGCGTAAAACAGTTACAAAGAGACTGTCGCCTCATACGCTCTGTTCTACAGATCGTCTTTTTTCAGGTGGATACAGCCTCTTTGTAGCCTTTGCAGGGAAGGATCACCACTCCAGGATCACCTTGCCACACCGGCCACTCTCCATGACATCAAACCCTTTCTGAAAATCATCCATAGAAAAGCGGTGCGTAATGACAGGCTCCAGGTGGATCCCTGTGATCAGCATCTGTTTCATCTGATACCAGGTTTCCCACATTTCCCTTCCGTAAATATCTTTGAGGGTAAGCGCCTTAAAGATGATCTTATTCCAGTCTACCTGGGTATGATCCGGTAAAATACCCAATAAGGATATTTTAGAACCATTGTACATAGTATCTACCATTTCGTTGAATGCTTTCGGCGAACCCGACATCTCCAGGCCTATATCAAACCCCTGCATATTTAACTGTTCCATAGCTCCCCGGACATGTTCCCCTTTTGTAGGATTCACGGTGAGCGTGGCTCCCATCTGACGGGCAATATCCAGCCGGTAATCGTTCAGATCACTTACCACAATGTGCCTGGCTCCGGCAAACCGGCAAATAGCCGTTGCCATACAACCGATCAGCCCCGCGCCGGTGATGAGTACATCTTCCCCGATCAAAGGAAAAGAAAGCGCTGTATGTGTGGCATTCCCGAACGGATCCATGATCGTCGCCATATCGTCGGAAATACGATCGTCCAGCTTCACCACATTTTCTCCGGGAATAGAAACATATTCCGCAAACGCGCCATCCCGGTTGACTCCTACTCCGATCGTATTCGCACATACGTGTTTTTTCCCACGCCGACAGTTACGGCAGTGCCCACAGGCAATATGTCCTTCACCGGTCACCCGGTCACCTATATGGATATTTTCCACTCCTTTTCCTATTTCCACCACTTCTCCGACATATTCATGTCCGATCACCATGGGAGTCCGGATGATACGTTGCGACCAATCGTCCCACTTGTAAATGTGCAGATCTGTCCCGCAAATAGCCATCTTACGGACTTTGATCAATACATCATTGATGCCCACACGGGGCATCGGCACATCCTGCATCCAGATGCCTTTTTCAGGTTTAAGTTTTACCAGTGCTTTCATACTTGTTTTTGTTTAGATCAACATTTTGTAATCTGATACTACACAAAGATAAAAAGTTTCCAGAATATAAAAGTGAAAGTCAAAAGATATTATAGGGAAGAGGTGACACGGTGTACATCCGAAAAAACAAGTTCCCTGGAAATCAACCTGGGATATTCATTCCGGGCAATAGCTGTATCAAAGATAGCCACCTACCGGAAGCAACGGGAAACGTCCAGCCGATTGTTGCTGCCTCAGCAACTTCACCGATCTGTGTGTGAGTCTTCTTCTGCCATTTTTACAAGCGAAGTACCCGAATCCGGGAGAATCTTTTCCCGGGGCCGACCCATGATCCGTACAAAAAGAAAATACCACCCTCCCTTTATCTCTATCCTGTGTGTAACCAACGTGCCATCATCCGACGCAGTGATCTCATGAATAAAGTCCACCGTACAGAGCGGCCAGATCGTCCGGTGGGTGAAGCTCTTTCCAACCGTACACGTTATGATCCTGCATTTCGTCTGAGGCCCGTCTTGAGGTTTGATTACCCCTGTCGATCCCGTTTCAAATGCACCGGATAGTTCCGAACGCGTTATATCCGCATCGCAACGATTCCAATGCGCTACATCCGTCCACACCGACCAGATCTGTCGCGGGGTGGCCGCAGTCTTCCGGCTCACTCCTGTTTTCCACATACATGGTTTTAAAAGAATGATGGAACAAAGATAAAACGAGTCATGGACAACTGTATGTCACTAACGTTTAAGTAAGTTTCAAACATAGAAATTATAAATATCCCTGTTCTTTCCGATCCTACGTATGTGTATGTATAGTGAAATCAGTCAAAGTAAAGTCCTCCCTATGTATTACATTTGCAGACAGGAAGCAGGTGGCTTCCTTTGGATAAGATTTTTAGCGATCGGGGTATCGATAGCTTGCTATATACATTCTTCCGGCAGGACCTATTCCGCCGGAAGAATGTTTCTGATGGGCAGTTTATTTATCTATCTTTTTTCCGATATAAAATACATAGCCATAGAAATCTTTGTATTTGCTGTACATAGCTGCTTCGTGACGTTGAGCGGCAACAAATTCCTCTACCCCTTTATTGCCGGGGTATCTGTCAAGCAGTTGCTGCTGCGCCGTCACTCCCGGAGCAAAATAATGTTCCGTCCAGCAGGTTGGGGGCAATACAAAAGTAGCTATGGGTATGTATCCCGCTTTCCGCATCTGAGCTACGTTGGCAGAAATGGTGTCTATCGCCGGATAATGCAGCATCCAGAAATCATGGATCTCTGCCGGACGTTGGTCCGTGAACCAGGTTGCCTCGGTTACAGCAACATATCCGCCTGGTTTCAGATACTCCCGCCATTCGGTCAGGCCGCGTTCAAAACCGATGTTATAGATCGCACCTTCCGACCAGATCAGGTCCAGCGAACTTTTTTCGAAAGGCAGATTGTCCATCGAACCGACAATGCCTTCCACTCTACCCTGCAAACCCAACTGTGCCGCGTTGCGGTTAAATATACGGATGAAGTCGGAAGAGAGTTCCAGCCCGGTGATGTGTCCGGGAGCATTCTTACCCAGGATCAGGGTCTGTCCGCCTGTTCCGCAACCGAGGTCGGCGATGTGTGACTCATCGGTCAGGTTATCGATAAAACTCAATGCTTTAAGGGTTGCTTCGGGACTTCCGGGTCCTTGCCTTTCCAGACTGGCAAAGTATTCGTAGATCAGGCTGAAATCGAAATCGTAAATGGTTTTATTTTCGTTACTCATTTTTGTTTAAATGGAATGTGAGAAATGGAAAGTGCGGAAGGAGGGGCTCCTTCATGCTTACTTTCCGGTATGAATATATATATGAAAATACCCCGGACAAGAATATGCCTGAGTATAAATAAAGGGATAACCCCGGCAGGAATGCCGGAGTTATTTACTTCACAATCTCCTTCTTCGATTTAAACATAGGCCGCAAAGATAGTCTATTTCTGATCCATATCACGCATCCGGCCCTGATTTTTTGTTGTTCAGCGCCCCACCGGACGGAAGTAAGACCTCTTCCGGTTCTATCATACGGTGTAGCTGACATCTATACACCGGCCATACATCTACCTTTCTTTTCCGGGCCTTCCTTCTGAAAAGGCAAGCGGTCTGAAAGATATATGACCCATCCGGTTCGCAGGAATCTCAGTAACTATACAACTTCCAGGTCTCTGTCCCTTCGCATAGGTACAAAACGGAGCCCATCTTTAACAACGGCTTTACTCACCGCGCTGAATCCCAGTTTTTCGTATACTGCCTCAGCATAGATCGAAGAATGGACTGTGATTGTTTCCGGATGCTGATCTTTCAGTAACAAAGAGAACAGCGCTTTGCCGATACCAAGTCCCTGAAACTCCGGATCTGTAAAAAACAAGGATATATGTGTACCCGCGTTTTTAACCGCGAGCACACCTACCAGCATATCTTGCTTATATGCTCCGTAGATGGTCAATTCTCTTGTATATGCATGCGTGTATATAAATCGTTTGAAGTTAGTCAATCCTTCTTCATCAAAATCCGAAGAATTACATGTTACAAACACGTGAAGCGATAAATACATAGCACTTTCAAACTCATCCACAGTAAGTTTCCGGAAAGTAAAATGCGTTACTGATAAGTTATCCGACATCATCTGATCGTAAATTTATAGGTATGGTTCGTTGTTCCCTGCCTCAGCAGACTCCTGTTTTTTACTTAACCGGTCCGCGTACAGAAGTCCAAAACACCCAACCATAACCATTCCGGCAGCAATTACGTAGCCCGCGATAAGAACGATCCTTCTCTCTGTGGCTTTTCTATATAAAGTCTTTTAAATTACGGATGCAAAAATAAAGTTTTATTCCGTAACATAAAACGATCATTCCTTCAAAGAGAACTACAGTTATATAAGACTCCTTATTTTCCAGACAGGAACATATTTATCTCCTCACCTCTCAGCCACAGAAACGGTTTGAAAGATCAGGATATACCATGGAAACAAATAACCTGCTTGTTTTATATCCCTTTCCTCCCTATATAACACCAGCCGGTATTCAACTTTATAGGCGATATATTTGTTTTACGTTAAGTATAAGTAAAATTATCATTACTTTTTTAAATAAATCAGACATGAAACATTCAGAGAAAATGCACGCACTGATCAAAAAACGGGGTACAAATCAGTTAGACGACCTCACCCTGGGGCTTGTCAATGCGATGAAGTACAGTAATCCGGATATCCTTTATCCGGATTTTGGCGATGTGAAACCCGGTCAGGGAGTAGAAGCGGAATGGTTTTACGACGTGTACAGAGGTACAAATAATTTTTCGGAGCTGACAGCGATCCACCAGTATATTTCGCAGGAAGCCCTGTTTGACGATATAGGTGAGCTGATGATGGGAATCGCACTGGTAGAGATGAAGCACATGGACAAACTGGGTGATTTTATATTGGCACTAAAAGGAACTGTGACCCAGGAATACGATACCAAATATGTAGCTTACGGGAACAGTGCGCGTGAAGCCGCGCAGTTAGGTATTGAATCGGAAACCGCTACCATTGCCGCATATAATAAGATACTCAACAAGGTAAAGTCACTTCCTGAGAATCCAACAACCGTGATCAGTTTCCAGCTTTTGTCCAAGTTAATAGCGGACGAAACGCATCACATATCCCTTTTCCGCGAATGGCTGAAAGAACATCCTGAACCGAAGAAAGAGAAACCCTAAGGAACATCCCCCTACATACCGGAGAAGCACTTTACCAACGGAACACAGGGGCAGCGAACCGCCGTACAGGGAACATATGACCAGGGGCTTGCAGGGCAGATCTTACACAAACAGAGTCTGTTTGATAGAGAATAGCGCTACAGACTAAAGAATCATCCGCACCGCCGGCAATGGGGTGGTGATGGGAATGTGTATGGCCGGATGCCCCGGTCTGTTCCCTACGGAGCAGCTAAGTAAAAAACAGCTCCTTCTTCCAGGATCGTATCGAGTAGGATATAAAGTTCTCCCCAGACCTTACCCCACTTTCGTTGTCAGGCTCCATTCTTTTTGTTTGGAAGCCGGTTTTGCCGTTTTAACCGATAAGGAGTAATACCCTTTCCACATATTTATTAATTTTGCCGGGCAACCGGAAAAATTTCTCACTCATTGATAGATGCAGATATATATGGACAAGAAAATGAACATTCTCCTGTGGGTAGCGGGTTTTATAAGTGTAATGGCAGTAACTGCCTGTACGGAGAACAGTAAACAGGAAAATCGTCACACCCAAAAAACAAATGAAAGTATGGAATTTCTGGAATTAGTGAAAACCCGCCGGTCAATCCGGAATTATCTGCCACAGGAAGTGGAACAGGAAAAACTGGATTATATCATGGAAACTGTCCGGCTGGCACCTTCGGCTGCCAATATCCAGCCCTGGTATTTCTACATCATACAAAGTGAAGAAGCCAAAAAGGCCGTTACGGAATCCTATCCGGCCAGATGGATGGCCACGGCTCCGATGTATATCGTGGCTTGCGGCAACAGTGAAGTCTCCTGGAAAAGGAACTCCTACGATGGAAAGGATTATGTGGATGTAGATGTCGCTATCGCCTTTGAACACCTGTGTCTGGCAGCGGCAGAACAGGGCCTGGGCACGTGCTGGATCGCACATTTCGATCCTGAAAAAATCACTGCTCTCCTGAACATTCCTTCTCATCTTACTCCGGTTGCCATCACTCCCCTGGGATATCCGCATCCCGAACAGGGACAAAGAACCCCCAGAAAGAAAATGGAGGAAATCAGGGAAGTACGTTGAAACATAATCCACTAAATCGCATCTGCCGGTTTCCGTTCCTGTAAGTTAACAACGAAAACCGGCTTTGTATGCGTCCATCCTCCCTTGTCTGTCTATCATTGTGCGGATCACACCCGGGCCCAGGAAGCGTTACCCACTCTTTTGACATACAGGAACAGATACAGCAATGACACAGGCAAAGAAAACCATTCCTTCTACTCCTATGATACAGCCCACAACCCTCCGACAAAGACACCTGATCCTCGACGCACTCCGGGGCATGGCATTGCTCGGCATCTGCCTGGCCAACTATCCCGAATTTTCACTGTACACCTTTCTGGATAGCAGCGTCACAGCCGCCATGCCCACCGCACCCGTGGATACTGTCGTAAAATACCTGCAATACATCTTTATAGATGGCAAATTCTATACCCTCTTCTCTATCCTGTTTGGCATCGGTTTTTCCCTGATGCTGACTAACGCCCGGGAGAAAGGGATCAACGGGTTGCGTATTTTTTACCGCCGGATGGCAATCCTCCTATTGATCGGACTGATCCATCTGGTGTTTCTCTGGGCAGGCGATATACTCATCCTCTACGCCTTCGTCGGCTTCTTCCTGCCGCTGTTCAGAAAGCTATCTGACAAAAAACTCCTCCTTTCCGCGGCTCTCCTGCTCCTGCTGCCCGTAGGGATAGACACTATCGTCATGTATACCGGTTGGGATCCGGCTGCCCCCGCTATCCGCGCCACCCACTATTTCCATACGCTGGTAGGTATCAACGAAGAAAATTTTCCTGTATGGCTGGTGCAACACGACAGCTATATGGATATAGTCCGTTTTAACCTCGGCGGCTCCTTCATCCGTATGCAGGAGTTTATCGAAGGCAACCGGGCATTCAAAGTCCTGGCCCTTTTCCTGCTGGGATTCTACATCGGAAGAAAACAGTTCTACGCGCATCTGGATGCCTGCCAACCCCTGCTGCGGAAAGTAGCCACTTACGGTTTTCTCATCGGCCTACCCACCTCCCTGCTCTACGCATGGAGTGCCATGAACGCGCATCCGCTGGGATTGGGCATACATTCCCTTTTTTATACCGTGAGCGTAGTGCCTCTGAGCCTTGCCTATACCACCGCCATCTGCCTGGTGTATCTGAAAAACAAAGAGAAAAGGATGTTTACCCTTTTCGCCGCTCCCGGCAGAATGGCACTTACCAATTACATCCTGCAATCTGTCTTCGGCATGATCCTCTTCTACGGCATCGGCTTCGGTCTGGGCGCGAAAACCGGACTTATCTACGTAGAACTGATCGCTACCGCCGTATTCGGATTTCAGATCCTATACAGCTACCTGTGGTTCCGACACAACCGCTTCGGCCCGCTGGAATGGGGATGGCGCATGCTCACTTATGGCCAGTGGCTGAAGCTGACCCAAACTCAGGTTTCCTGTGCCAGCCCTACCTGCCGGGAACACGGCAAGCCCGGCTTATCCCCGGGCACGGCGCACCCCGGCACGGCGGAGTCAGAGAAAGCCCTGCCACGAAACAGGCACAGGAACCAGGAAGAAAGATACCATTCATCCCAGAACTAACAGAACCAACAATAAAAATGAAAACAGAAAAAAAAGTCATCCGCAATACCTTCTTTGAAGGAGAAAGACCCCTGTTTGCCACACATGACCTCCGTCTGGAGCATGTGAAATTCTACCCCGGCGAATCGGCACTCAAAGAGTGTCGCGACATCGAAGCCTGGAAATGCGAATTTATGTGCAAATATCCCTTCTGGCACAACGACAACGCGCTGATCGAAGCGTGTCTCTTCACCGTCTACAGCCGTGCCGCTATCTGGTATTCCCGCGACATACGGATGCTCAACACCCGGGTAGAAGCCCCGAAAATGTTCCGCGAGATAGACGGGCTCTCTCTGGAAAACGTAACACTGACCAACGCCGGAGAAACCCTGTGGAATTGCCGCGACATCCGGCTCCGCGACGTAGAAGCCAGGAACGGTGATTACATCTTTATGAACGGACAGGACATCGTCATCGACGGCTTCTACCTGTAAGGCAACTACTCCTTTCAGGATGCAAAGAACGCCGTGGTGCGCAATGCCCGGCTCGACTCCAAAGATGCTTTCTGGAAGACAGAGAACGTTACCGTATATGATTCCGAGATCACCGGCGAATACCTCGGCTGGCATTCTAAAAACCTGAAATTAGTCAACTGTAAGATCTCCGGCACACAGCCTCTGTGCTACTGCACCAACCTGATCCTGGAAAACTGCACCTTTGCCAAAGACTGTGACCTCTGTTTTGAATACAGCACCCTCGAAGCCGTGGTCAACAGCGACATTACCAGCATCAAAAATCCGGCAGGCGGCTTTATCACCGCCAACCACATCGGTGAGATCATTATAGATGAGAATTGCAAGAATCCCGGAGCCTGCCGCATCCGTACCAACCCAGAAACCTGTTTTGCCCCATGAAATACAATTTTGACGAAATAGTTCCCCGCCGGGGCAGCCACTCCTACAAATGGGACAGTGCTACAGAGAGTGACATCCTGCCCATGTGGGTAGCCGATATGGATTTCCGAACCGCCGCGCCTGTTATCCATGCCCTCGGAAGACGGGTGCAGCACGGGGTGTTTGGCTACACCAAAGTGCCACCGGCCTATTTTGATGCCACCACCGCATGGTTTGCCCACAGGCATGGGTTCCACCTGTGCAGGGAGTGGATTTTATTCACCTCCGGTGTAGTGCCTGCCCTCTCTGCCGTGATCAAAGCCCTGACACAACCGGGCGACCACGTACTGGTGCAGACCCCGGTCTATAACTGCTTCTTTTCCAGCATCCGCAACAACGGATGCGAAACGGTAGAAAATCCACTGATCTATGCCAACGGCACGTATGGCATCGACTTTGACGATCTGGAGCGGAAAGCCGCCGACCCGAAAGTGAAACTCCTGTTGCTATGCAGTCCGCACAACCCCGCCGGACGGGTATGGACACGGGAAGAACTGCTACGGATCGGTGAGATATGCCTGCGGCATGAGGTGACAGTGGTTTCCGACGAGATCCATTGCGACCTGGTCTATCCGGGACATACCCATATCCCGTTCGGTGCTGTAAGCGATGAATTCCTGAAACACTCCGTCACCTGTACCGCCCCGAGCAAGACATTCAACCTGGCAGGTATACAGGTAGCCAATATCATCGCGGCAGATGAAGAGATACGCCGCCGGATAGACAAAGCACTTAATATCAACGAGGTTTGTGAGATCAATTGTTTCGCTGTGGAAGCCCTTATCGCTGCTTATACGCAGGGCGAAGAGTGGCTCGAAGAGTTAAAGGTGTATCTACACACGAATTACACCCTTCTTCTGGCATTCTTTCAGGAACATCTCCCTCAGCTGAAGGTGCTCCCTCTGGAAGCTACCTATCTGGTATGGGTAGACTGTTCGGCACTCGGACAGTCCGCTGAACAGATAGCCGGCAGCCTGTTGGAAAAGGAGAAACTATGGATCAACGAAGGCACCATGTACGGCGCTGCCGGAGAAGGATTCATTCGCATCAACATCGCCACACAGCGGGAAAACCTGCTGAAAGGTCTGGAAAAGATAAAGGATCTGTACGGCGTATGAAACCCCTTACAGGAACGAAGAAGGAGCAGGCGGGCATCCTGTTTGCCTACTTCCTTATCTACGTAGTCTGGGGCTCTACCTACTATTTTATAGGAGTAGCCCTCAGCGGACTGCCGCCGTTCCTGTTGGGTGCCATCCGTTTCAGCACAGCCGGACTGTTGCTGCTGGCATGGTGTTCCTACCGCGACGAACCTGTTCTCCGGAAAAGCCTGATAAAGAAGTCTGCCGTCAGCGGCATTGTACTGCTGTTTGTAGATATGGCAGTCGTGATGCTGGCGCAGCAATACGTCAGCAGCAGTCTGGTAGCCATTGTGGCAAGCTCCACCGCCCTGTGGATATTGGTATTCGACGTGCCCCGGTGGAAGATCAGCTTCCGTACACCAGCGATTATCATCGGAAGTATCTGCGGTTTCCTCGGTGTTGCGATGCTTTACATCGAACAGTTCAGCTTCGACACCCCCACACAACCGCACCGGGAATATGGCATACTGCTCCTGATCTTCGGCTGCATCTCCTGGGCATTGGGCACACTATACACCAAATACCACGCCTGCGACGAAGAACAGACCCATGCTTTTGCCGGTTCGGCCTGGCAGATGCTCTTTGCCAGTGCGATGTTCTGGACGGTAGCCCTGTGCCGGGGAGAAATAGCCCGCACAGACCTGCGAGCCGTTCCGCCTGTCGCATGGCAGGCGTTGCTCTACCTCATCCTCTTCGGTTCTGTTTTGGCCTACTCCGCCTATATCTGGCTATTGAAAGTACGCCCCGCCACCGAAGTGGCTACCCATGCCTATGTCAATCCTTTCGTAGCTGTCTTTATCGGGATCACATTCGGCAAGGAAAACGTAACCGGGATCCAGATCGCGGGGTTGGTCATGATCCTGCTAAGCATCCTGTTGATCAATCAGAGAAATATTTCACATCCATAAAAAGAAAAACAATGAAAAAGACACGTATCACCTGTGTAATGTGTATGTTAGTGACCGTTATTTCTGTTTTTTCCTCTTCCGGATGTTCTCCCAACAAAAAGAATCGGGAAATTACCACTACCGGACAACCCGCGGCAAACAGCGAACTGCCTAAGGTCTACTTCACCCGGGAGATCACCCCGGAAAGTCTGATCGCTGTTTACCAGGCACTCGGACGGGAAGCCACCGGCAATGTCGGCATCAAGCTCAGTATGGGCGAACCGGGCGGTAACAACTTCCTGAAACCGGAACTGGTGAAAGACTTTGTACACCTGGTCAACGGAACATTCATGGATGCCAATACGGCCTACGGAGGCAACCGGGCTACTTCGGAACTGCATCGCAAAGCTGCCGAAGACCACGGTTTCACCGCCATTGCTCCGGTAGACATCCTGGATGAAGAGGGCGAAATAGAGCTACCCGTCGAAGGGGGTAAGCACCTGAAATCGGATATCGTAGGCTCTCATTTCGGGAATTACGACTTCACTGTGATCCTCTCTCACTTCAAAGGCCATGCCATGGGTGGTTTCGGCGGTGCCATTAAAAACATGTCTATCGGCATCGCCTCTTCCAAAGGAAAGGTATATATCCACTCCGCGGGAGAGAGTACCACCAGTTGGGGAAATCCCAGGCAGGAAGATTTTCTGGAATCTATGGCGGAAGCCGCCAAAGCCATTGCCGACTATTGCGGCGATAACATTCTATACATCAGCGTCATGAACAATCTCTCTGTGGATTGCGACTGCGACTCCAACCCTGCTCATCCTGAAATGGGAGATGTGGGGATATTGGCCTCGCTCGACCCGGTGGCACTGGACAAAGCCTGTGTAGATAAGGTGTAGAGTCTACCGACCACGGGAAAATTCACCTGATAGAGCGCATGGAGTCCCACAACGGTATCCATACAGTGGTGTACGCGGAAGAGATAGGTCTGGGAAGTCAGGCCTATGAGTGGGTGGATATGGACGACAGGAACAGGTAACCGCCCGGGAACAACTTATGGACTATTTCATTCCAGGAATATTTTTTATTCTCCGGAATGCAGGAAACCATACCAGAGGCTGAAAAATACCTGAGATCCGGTTACCCGACAGAAAGTAACTTGCAGAAACCGGTACGGGATCACCCTCACGGGCGATGTATATACCCCTAAAAATGCTCCGGGCAAGTCAGCCGCCATCGCCGTCCGCGGAACCTTCGGCGCAGTAAAAGAACAGCCTTCGGGACTATATGCCAATCAGATGGCCGAACGCGGTGATCATCTCCGTTCGCTTAATTCCACCAACGGCTGGGACGTAACAACCCCTCTTTCTTTCATCCATATGCCACAACTGACTTACGCGGGAGAAATCCGTAACGCGGTACTTATCGTTCATGGAGAAAAGGCTCATTCCCGTTATTTCGGCGAAGATGCCTACAAAACGCTTCAAGGCGAGAATAAGGAACTGATGAGGCTTCCGGGAGCCAGTCCGGCGTTTAATTCGGTTTGAAGGGCAGCGAGGTTACCTGTCGCGGTATGGGCAGCAATGGTAACTATTTTCTGCCACATGGGGTTTAACCTGTTTTCCATATCCTGCGCGTGTAACGGATGATGACCTACGGAGAATATAGAGGCACATACGATCCATACAATTCATACCATTCTATATTTGCTGTTCATCTGGATCCCTCCTGTTTTACGGCTTGCGCGTACTCTTCGTCACTGACAGGTTCCAGCCATGTATTTTCATTCGTCTGCGGATTACAGGCGATAGCCAGGTGAGAGAACCACTGGCCGGGAGCTGCTCCGTGCCAATGTTCTATGTCAGGCGCGATCTCCATTACATCTCCGGGCTCCATGCGGATAGCCTCCTTGCCCCGCTGCTGATAATAACCCGTGCCGCCAACGGCAATAAGGATCTGACCGCCTGAGTGGCTGTGCCAGTTGTTACGGCAACCCGGCTCAAAAGTAACATTGGAAACAGGCACATTCAGTTCGCTCATTTCAGTAAGGGGTGCCAGCCAGGACCGACCGGAGAAATACTGTGCATATCCGGTATTGGGTTCACCTACCGGAAAATCGCTTAGTACGGGAACTTCTCCATGTGTTGCTGTTTTCATACCTTCTGTCCTTTTTTCCTGACTGTTCCGATCGCTACATGCGGTCAGTACCAGTCCGGCAAGGGTGATGATAAATAAAGTCTGTTTCATTTTTACATTTCTTTTCTTTACTGTAGCGAAAGGGTTACTGTTACGTTTCCATTACCTAACGCGGACAACACCTCTTCACGGGTTCTGTTTGCTATGTTCCCCGACCGGGTAAACGAATACGTGTGGGGGGCGTAATAAATGACGCATACAGTAAGGGGTGATTCGCCTATCTGTTTTTTCAATGAGTACCAAAAATCTACCAGACAAAGGAAGAACAAAACATACAAAGTGATTTTGTTTTGCGGCTCATTTTGTTTCGCTCAGAGGTTCACTGTGATTTATCCGGTTTTTTCTTGTCAGGAATCAGATACGGAAACCACTTCGTGTTATACGCATAAGCGGTTCTCCTGTGTTTCAATGGATCGGCTCTTGTTTTATACAGTCTGGTACCAGAAATTTCTCCCACACATCTGATGTGTATTTCCTGCGATCTCTGATTCCGCCACTTACCCCTTTTAAGATACAACCCGGATAAGACAAAAAGTACTTGTTTTATTATCATTGCCTTCCGGGCCACCACCTACACCTCTAAAGTGCTTTTAAAAAGGACCTTGCTCCAGCGAAAAGCGGTTCGCTTCAGCATCCGTTTCCTTGAGATCGCCGGGTGTCTGGCCCTGATGCTTGTTTGGGTTGTAAAGGGCTTTGTATGGTTAGAGTCCCACGGAGTATTTCCGCCTGCTGCGCTGATCTCCGAAACAGACAGCACATTGTTCAGGGAGTTTTTAGGTATGATCCCCTCCGCGCTTATGTTGTTGTCGGGATTCTGCGGGCTGGAGTTTTTCCGGGAACAGGCGTTGCAGGAAAAGGCGCATCTGGAAGAACAGCTGTTGTTCCTGCGCAATCAGGTCAATCCGCGCAGGATGTTCAATGTACTGAACCACATTCATCTCCTGATGCAGAAAAATGTAGATTCAGCCTCAGAGTTACTGATCGGTTTTCGGATCTCTTGCGTGATCAGTTATAGGAGTGCGATCAGGATCTGGTGCTGCTGGAAAAGGAGGTGAAGTATATCCGGGATGTGATGGAGGTAAAGAAGCTGAGGTGGGGCAATGAACTGAATGCAGATTGCCAGCCGGAAGTGGAAAACGGGAAAAAACGGATCACTCCTTTTGTGCCTTTTTAAAAGATCTCTTCTTACATGGCTGGTCTCACCCGGATACGCAGGGTACCTTCCTCAAGCCATAGATAAACACTCACCCCCTCTTTCCTGTTATAACAAGGTAATATGTACATAAATTAAGATAACTATGGAAGAAATCAATGTAATTAATCAGGTAGGAACCCCGCGCCGTGTATCGTGGGGTAGTATTATAGGAGGACTGGTAACCGTACTGGCAATCTCCTTTCTGTTATCCCTCATAGGCACAGCCATCGGACTGTTTATGTTTGACCCGACTGACCGGGGAGAAGTATTCGACGGTATAGGAACTGCTGTCGGCATATGGACCGTTCTTTCCCTGCTCATCAGCCTGGGAGCCGGCGGATTCGTAGCCGGTAAACTCGCCGCCCGCGACGGGATCATCCACGGATTCCTGACCTGGGCATCTTCGCTGCTCGTAGCCATCCTGCTGGGAGGAATGCTCTTGTCATCCGCCACCAAAATGGCAGGTAACCTGCTGGGATCGGTATCCGCACTGACAGGCAACATCCTTTCAGGAGTCGGCTCGGCTGTTTCCGACGGAGCCTCCGGAGTAGCTTCGCTGTTTGACGGCATCGACCTGGATACCCACCCGACAGAGATGCGGCAGGACATACGGCAAACCCTACGCCAGACAGGAGTAAAAGAGTTTCAGCCCGGATACATCGACAATCAGCTTTCGGCCGTGCGTTCCGACCTTGAGCGAAGTGTCAAACAACTGGCTGCCAACCCACAGCAGGCCGACCGCATCATCGACGGATTCGGCAACCGGTTGCAGAGCCGCATAGATAATTACGCTTCGGGCATTGACCGGGAAAAAGTGGTGACAGCCATTACCAACTCTACTCACCTTTCACGCGCGGAAGCCGAAAACACGGTAGACCAGTATATGCAACTGCTGGATCAGGGCCGTGAAAAACTGAATGAACTGCAGACCACCATCCGGAATGCCCAGCAGGACTGGGAACAAATGAAAGCCGAAGCCCGCCAGAAATCAGAAGAAATAGCTAACAAAGCGGCATGGACCTCCATCTGGTCATTTCTCGCCTTGCTCGCAGGTGCTGTTGTAACTGCCTTTGCTGCCCGCTACGGAGCAGATAAAACCAAAGAAGGATACGAAGTATAACAACAACGCTGTTCCTGTTGATATATATATATATATATATATATAGCGACAGTTTTTTACCTATGGATGATCCTGTATTTCCTGTACAGGATCATCCATAGTTCGTTTAGTGTACATACTCCGACCCTCACATGGTGGCAATGCAGAGGTTCCTCCGGATAACCAGGAGTATCTCCATCTCAGGAATCAAGTGTAGAAGAACAGAGGATATAGATAAAGTATATAGAGGGGCAGATTCTCAGGAAACAAAATTGACGGATTTTATCTGTCCTATCTAACCCGTATGTTGTCAGTGTTTGAACTTTCAATAGTTTATTCTGCTCACTCGTTGCTCACTACGTCTGGAATTTATTCTAAGGGAACGTTTTCTCTTTAAGTGATGATACAAAAATAGAGTAAAAGATTTGTAAAACCAAACTTTTGAGTAATTTTGTAACCGTCGTAACTGTTACGACCATAACAAAAACAAGAAGATGAAGTTTTATAATAGAATAAGTGAATTATCAGAACTACAACGTATACAAAACTTGTCATTCACCGATCACTCCCGTTTGACTGTAGTAACGGGAAGAAGACGTATTGGTAAAACAAGTCTCATCATGAAATCAGTTGAAGGGCTGCCAACAGTCTATCTTTTTGTTGGGCGAAAGAATGAGGCAACACTTTGTTCGGAATTTATTCCTATTATTGCACAATCTCTCCACACATTTGTTCCGCCAGAAATCCAGACTTTTCGGTCTTTATTCCAATACATAATGGAGTTGGCAAAGAATCGGTTATTTAACCTTATCATTGATGAGTTTCAAGAGTTTTATAACATCAATGAATCGGTGTATAGCGATATGCAGAATATCTGGGATACATATCGGAAAAATTCCAAAATTAATTTGATTGTATCCGGTTCTATATATTCTTTGATGCAGAAGATTTTCCAGAATAAAAAAGAGCCTTTATTCGGCAGAGCGGATAACATCATCAAACTATCGGCTTTTGATCTTTCGACACTAAAAGAGATCATGCATGATTATAGACCGAAATATAACAATGATGATCTGCTTGCTCTTTATTCTTTCACAGGTGGAGTACCCAAATATGTTGAATTGTTCTGTGATAACAACATGTTGAGTGTGGAAGAGATGATTTCATTTATGGTTCGGGAAAACTCTCCATTTACCGATGAAGGAAAAAACCTCCTAATAGAGGAGTTTGGCAAAAATTATGCTACCTATTTCTCTATCCTAAGTGCTATTTCAGGTGGTATAAATACCCAACCGGAGATTGAAGCAGCTTTAGGAGACAAAAGTATTGGTGGTCAAATCAAACGATTGATTGAGGATTACAATATAATTATCCGTCAACGTCCGATATTAGCGAAAGAAGGTAGCCAAACTGTACGGTACGAAATACAAGATAACTTTATCCGTTTTTGGTTTAACTATTTTGATCGTTATCGTTCATTAATAGAAATAAAAAACTTTATCGGTTTGCAAGCTATTATCAAAGAAGATTATCCCACTTATTCAGGTGTTATGTTAGAAAGGTATTTCAAACAGCAGTTTGCTGAAAGTTTCCAATATCGTGCTATCGGTTCGTGGTGGGAGCCGAAAGGTAATCAGAATGAAATTGATATAGTTGCCCTGAAATTGGAGAAAAACCAAGCGGTAGCTGCAGAGGTGAAACGGCAAAAGAAGAATTTTAAGCCTGATTTACTGAAAGCAAAGGTGGAACATCTTAGGAATAAGTTGTTGCCTAACTATCAGATTGAGACTGCTTGTTTGTCGTTGGAGGATATGTAGAATATTATTTTATCATTATAAGTACAGATAATCATACAGAAGAAAACCACTATGAACGCTCACGCTTTATTCGGAAGCTTGTGCACAATCAAAACAATCCAATTATTACATCTTCGGTGTATACCAAAAAACCTCCAATGAAAATTATACAATTTTGGGATAATCCGGATAAGCTGCCTGATGATGTTGGGGAATGTATCGAAAGTTAGAGGAAGATAAAGAAACAGAGATTTAAGAGACTGCTTTTTGACAAACAACAGGCACGAGACTTCATTTATCAGAAATTGGGTTTAAGGTACTTGCAGGCCTATGAAAAGTGTTATCATCCAGCAATGCAGTCAGATTACTTTAGATTATGCTATATTTTCGTTGAAGGAGGTTGCTATGTAGATGCTGACGGTGTGTACAATGGAGAGCAAATTCAACACCTGTTTAGTGATGGGCGGTTAAAAATTCAACCTTTATGTTATGACACAAAGACGAATATGATGATACCTCCATCTGTTTTCACCAAGCTAAGGGCAGATGCAGCAAGTTGGATCTTTTACTTTAACAACCATCCGCTAATTGCTTGTTGTAAGCATCCTGTAATTGAACATGCACTTGCTCAAGCCACATTATCCCTTGAGAGAGATGACATTCATGGTCTACCTGAAATACAATCAACAACGGGCCCGGGGAATCTAAGCAAATCGATAGTTGATGCCATAGCTGAGAATACGGATATAAGACATACGCTTCTTGTGTTATGTAATTGGGAGAATGTTGCAACAAGCCGATGTGAACTCAGTTATAGGAAGGATGTTAGAAACTGGAGAAACTCGAATTGTCACAGCTATCAAGAATGATAATCTAATGAATGAAATAGAAATTTATGAATGTAACTTCTCCCTGGTCTACACTTTCAAGATTTTCATTTCGCATTGCGATGATGTATCGGAGGATGCTACCCCAAAAGCGCTCCTCTACATTTGAAGCCATACGTACTAAAGAGCAGCCGAAAGCAGAACATATTTATGTCATTAATCTGGATCGTCAACCGGATCGTTGGACTAATATAGAGCAGGAATTAAGACACGTGCCGGATTGCTCCGGAACAGAACTTTGGAATCTTACAGAGCGGTATGCTGCTGTAGATGCGACACATTTTCTACAAGAACCATTAAAAGATGAAGATGTTGATCCTATTTACACACTCGGAGATCAACTCTTTGTAGAGCCGCAACCATTAGCTTTGCCAACAAAGATAGAACTCAATTTTCCGATACGCATGAGTAGACCTGAAATTGCAGTTGCTCGTTCACACATAGATGTTTGGCGACAAGTAAAATTGGGAAATCATGAGTATGTACTCATTCTTGAAGACGATGTTTGGTTTCAATCTGATTTTGCTAAGAAAATAGATAGAGCATGGTCTGAAATTCAATCATATGTCGATAAGAAAAGTGACTTTGATATCCTATATCTATCCTACGAAGAGGTGAAACAGGGTGCGCCTAAAACATTTCTTTCAAGTAATGTGTTTCGCCCTGAACGTGGCCTTTGGTATCTATCCGGCTATATTCTTTCTCGTAAAGGTGCTGAAAAGCTACTTAGCCTCTGACCTTGTAGAGGTCCTGTGGATTTATGGATTAACCACCAGTTCAGGTTACTTGATGTACTTGCAATAAGGAGATCTATTATTTGCCAGCGGAGTGATGGTAGTTCGACTAACTCATATTCAATACTTCCATCACTATCAAAAATAGGTGCAATCAACAGTGAGAGTGCTGCATTATTTCATATTCGACCCAGCGAGCGACCTGTATTTGTCTTTGGTTCGAAAAATTCTGGGCTTTCATCACTTCCAATGGCTTTGTCGATGCTGGGCTACAAGTGCTGCAATGATCTCCAAACACTTCCTAAAACAGAACTAAACATGCTCCTTACTGGAAGTGAGAATCGAATTTTTGATGCGTACGTGAATATGGGTTCTTTAGAGAAAGAAGTTCTTCCGTTGAGAAAACTTTATTTCAGGCTCAATCAAAAATTCTTTTCTAACAGGCTTATATCCTAATGTATAATCGTCAAATGGATCATTAGTAATGTATCTATTTTTAAGTGCATTTATAACAACTTGTTTCAAATAGCGTAGATGTTTTACTGTAGAATTATGACCGCATCCACAAACAGATTTTAAATATACTTCATACTCTGTTATAAACTGGAAATCCACATCTCTTATTGGCATATCTTCTTTTTTATATTTATATAGCATAAAATCGCCAACACGTTTTTTAGTTGCCAGATATTTAGAAAGAGTAGTATCACGAATTGTTTTTCCAACAAGGCTTCTCTTTTGTTCTACCTTAATATTATAAAGAGATAGAACAGTGTTGTTCCGGATTTCTTTACCTAAATAAGTATCCCGAAGTTTATCAGGAGTAACAAAACCATCTTTCAAGAATAGCTTTGTAATGTTTATCCAATGCTATTTTTATTTTACCTGAAGAGTCATTGATTTTTTGCGCTTCTTTCGTTCTGCCGATAACCTTACCAAGTGAACTCCACATTTCAGGGTTAACAAATTCTTTGGAACTGAATTCTGCTTGTTCTCCGCTAATAGTGATTCTAACCATAATGCTGGTTAGTCCATTTTTGTTTAAATTTCTTTTTCTGATTAGGAAAAGGATTCGATACGTACTTTTCATAACTCATTCTTTTTAAATGATTCGACAAAGTTATTTTGTATCACTTAAAGAATAAAGCTCTCGTAGAAACCGAATGCAGTCGATTTAAGTCGCTTATTACCAGTTGTTAATATGGTTAATCGTGAGTGAAATTCGGATGTTAGTGTTACTCACTTTTCACTCACTCTACTACTGTCTTAAACTGACTTTTATTGTCGAGGGGAAGAATAAAAAAAGTCTGTTAATCTACTGACTAACAGACTTTATGTCTTTGTTTGGCTTCTCCTGTCTTTCGACCTTGTTGTGGGCGTTGACGGATTCGAACCGCCGACCCTCTGCTTGTAAGGCAGATGCTCTGAACCAGCTGAGCTAAACGCCCGATAGTATTGTTTCAAAAACCATCCATACTAAAAAACGGATCTTAACCGCTGACCTTTCCGAGTATAACCGGAAGGCCCTGAACCAGCTAAGCCAAACGCTCTGAAAGTGTTCCGAATCGAAAGTAGAGGTTTGATCGGGGTGGGCGTTGACGGATTCGAACCGCCGACCCTCTGCTTGTAAGGCAGATGCTCTGAACCAGCTGAGCTAAACGCCCCTACACTTTCGTTTCAAAAGCGTTGCAAAGGTACATCTTATTTTGTTTTTTCCAAATAAAGTCACAGAATATTTTTCAAAAACTTTCAAGCACATCTCCTGCCAGGCGAAAGATACCTCTTTTTACAATACCTTTGCAACTTTGTGTTTCCCGTTCGCGTCTAACACATAATTAAACTTAAGACATTCTACTAATCTACAGAAACACTGTAACATGAAAAAGAACATACTATTCATTCTCTCCTGCCTATGGATCTTCTCTCTTTCCGCACAGACCGTGCAGCTCAAAGGAAAAATTGTTTGCGGAACCGATCCGGTAGATTATGCAAATGTAGTGCTCCAGAAACCGGACTCTACCTTCGTCACGGGTATGGTCACCGATCAGCGCGGACATTTTGTAATGAACAACCTGAGTACCGGCAACTATCGTCTGCAGCTCTCTGCCATCGGATATGAGCCCCGGCAGATCCTTATTGAAGATCTGCGGCAGAACCGGGATCTGGGAGCCATTGCCTTAGACTCCGCCTCCGTGCAACTGAGCGAAGTCACCGTAACCGCTTCTCCTATCATCCAGACTTTGGACAAGAAGATCATCCTGCCTACCTCGCATCAATTAAAGGCTTCTACCAACGGTCTGAACCTGTTGCAGCAGATGAAGCTCAGCAGGCTACAGGTAGACCCTTTTAATAAAAAGATCAGTTCCTCCGGCCAGGGAGAGGTGCAGGTACGTATCAACGGAGCCAAAGCGGAGATCGAAGAGGTGATGGCCCTGCGTCCGGAAGATGTACTGCGCATTGAATACCACGACGACCCTTCGCTGCGCTACGGAGAGGGAATAGCGGCCGTGATCGATTACATTGTAAGACGCAGGGAGACCGGAGGTTATCTATCTCTGGACCTGCAAAATTCGCCGCATACAGCCTGGGGCAACAACGGGATCACGGCAAAGATCAATCATAAGAAATCGGAATATGCCCTTACCTATTACGGAGGATACCGGGGCTTCAACCATACCTGGCGGGAGAATGAGGAAGGATTTGTATTTGCCGACGGCAGTACGTTCACCCGTCTGGAAGAGGGGATCCCCAGTCCGTGGAGATCGCACTGGGATTTTATACGATTCAATTACAGCTACCAGGAGACTGACAAGTGGTTTTTCAACGCGGCTGTCCGTACCAACATCCACTATTCTAAAACAGATCTGAACAGCCTGCTCTATCCGGAAAATCATCCGGAAGAAACGGTGCAGATGGTAGACCTTGAAAAGGAAAAGTCACTGCGTCCCTCTGTAGACCTGTATTTCCAACGCAATCTGCCTCACAAACAGTTCCTCATCCTGAATGTGGTAGGCACCTATATAGACAGCAAGAACGACAGACGGTATGAAGAAGGGAAAGATTCTCAGGTACTGACGGATATATTTACCTCGGTAGAGGGTGACCGCTACTCCCTGATCGGTGAAGGTATCTATGAAAAAGGCTTCCGCACAGGCAAGCTCAGTACGGGTCTGTATGTCAGACAAAGTAATACGGACAATACGTATGGAGGAACTGCCACTGCGAAAACCAAATTGAAAGAATCCTTTTCCACGGCCTATACGGAATATACCGGAAAGATCAATCAGTTGGGCTATTCCGTAGGACTACGCGGCAACCGTACCTGGATCGAACAGGGGGAAAGATCGTATGGTGACTTCTCCTTCACCCCGCAACTGCGATTGTCTTATGCCTTCCATGATCAGCTCTTCCTGCGCTACCGGGGAAGCATTTCGCAATCTACTCCCAGCCTGTCCGACCTGAGCGATGTGGAACAGCTGATCGATTCCCTGCAACTGCGCAGAGGGAATCCCAACCTGAAAATAGCGCGGCACTACAACAATGTATTGTACCTGGACTTCCGCAAAGGATTGTTGAGCAGCAACCTCTCTATAGCCTATTATTACCAGCATCGCCCGGTCATGGAGAGCACATACAGGGAAAATGACCTGTTTGTACGTAGCGTTGAGAACCAGCGGAGCTGGTACAAACTGAATCCCGAAGCGGAATTCAAGCTGGGTCCGATCAAAAATATCCTGACGTTCTCTTTCACCACCGGGATCAACCATTACAAAAGCCGGGGCAACACCTACCAGCACATCTACAACAACTGGTACTACCAGGGACAAGTGATGGCAAACTATAAAAACTGGTCGGCCCTGTTCATGATCCAGAACCATAAGAATAATTTCTATGGCGAAACACTCAGCTATGGAGAAAATATCCACGGTCTTATGCTTAACTATCGTCACAAACAAATGACCTTCGGGGCAATCATGTTCAATCCGTTTGCCGATAACTACAAGGTGGGAAGCCAGAGATTCAACGAAGTAGCTCCTGCAAAGAACTGGATGTATATCAAAGAAAGCTCGCGGATGGTAGGTCTGACCTTCGCCTGGAATTTCAGTTTCGGCAGAAAAGTAGATACCCTGCAGAAGCGACTCAACCACGAAGACACGGAGTCAGGAGTGATGAAGACCGGGAAATAACTTCCCGGCTTCCTGCTCTCTGATCCCGTTATTCTGCACCTCCGGTCCGGCGTATCACCCGGGCCGGATTCCCCACAGCCACACTATCAGCAGGGAGATCACGTGTCACCACACTCCCCGCTCCTATGACGCAGCGGTCACCGATAGTGACTCCGGGACAGATAATCGCCCCGCCGCCGATCCAGCAATCCTGTCCGATCGTGACAGGATACGCGTATTCCTTAGGTTCCCGGCGTTCGATAGCATCCATCGGGTGTTGGGGGGTATAGATCTGCACATGGGGGCCGATCAATGTATGCGCGCCAATGGTGATATACCCTCCATCCAGAAAGGTACAGTTGGAGTTGATAAACACATGTTCTCCCAGGCGGATGCCATCGCCGTGATCACAGCCGAAAGGAGGAGAGATCACCGAAGTATCGGGAATGCCCGGGATCAGCTCCCGCAGGAGCTCCCGATAGCCGGGACCGCTGTAATAGGTGTTGTTGAAGCGCGACAAGATCTCTTTG
>Ga0192245_10239_pt1 | contig 27052 bp, 23 predicted proteins | sample Koala_Koa27_M3_FD_131238 | JGI IMG/M metagenome (GOLD analysis project Ga0192245, IMG submission 131238) | Enriched cells from koala feces incubated with labeled cellulose particles, San Francisco Zoo, California, United States - Koala_Koa2-7_M3 ...
ATAGAGTACGAGAATCCCATATTGGGTATTCGTAATCTGAACTATTACCTTGGAACGACAGACCTGAATCCTGCCTATATCTTGCAGGCGAAAGGATTGGTGCAGTTGTATCAGGACAGCCCCTTTGTTCAAAATAGAGTGACCAATGACTTGCTGCTGACTGTGTGGGTGCCTGAACACCCTGTAAAGTATATTTTGAAGGTAATGGAAACTGATATAACCAATCCGGATTACTGCATCCTGGATTTTTCCAAGCTGAAAGGTAATGCGGGAGATACGCTTAATCTCTATATGCCTGTGAACTGGAACTATCAGGCACTGGCGTCTTGGGAGAAAAGCCGTAGGCTGAATCTGTCGTGGGAGGTGTATGCCAATGACCGGTTTGTGGACACGTATGTATATGACGTTGTCTGCCGCTCCGTGCACGATTTCAGCTATTGGATCCAATGGCGGGATAACTCCGGCGATTCGGACAAATGGTATGACCAGCTGATGGGCGAGATGGGCAGCTATGCTGCATGGCGCATGCGCGAAGAAGGGGATAACAGCTTGATTGTCTCCAACACTTATATGCTGGCCGGATTCATAGACGAGCATTCGCCGCTGATAGACCGTATGAAGCAGGAGGTAATAGAGGACGGTTATGTGGATAATATTTATGGACCGGACGGATATACCACCGATGAGGACTGTATCGCTTCTATCGACGCTTTTGCCTACCTGATGCAGAAGCATCATGTGAAGTATGCGCAGCGCAACAGTAATGACAGGCCTTATATACGTGGCATAGACGAAGTGTTCGGCCTGGGACAGGGGTATTATACGGAACTGGCCTGCGCCTTTGCTTCCTGGTGTATCAATATCGGTATTCCGGTTGATTTCATTTCCATGCCCGGTCATGTCTATCCGGTTGCGATATTGCCATCGGGCAAAGATTTTCCGTGGGATACCATCGGGCTTCGTCATTATGACTATCCTGACCTGTCAAAGCCCAGTAAGGAGGCTTTTGCCCAAGCACATGAGAATTTTGTGAAAGTGCAGGAAATTTCCGCCGAATATTATATTGAGGATATGGCTGCTATAAAGGCAAACGAGATGATGTTCCAGAGGACGAACCTGTATGCTGCACGGTTTTATATGCCGTCGTTCAATTTCAGCGACAAGTACTGGTCTAATGCCCTTTCGCGCTCGGTGGAGGGACGGGAGCTGCAACCGGTCACGGATTCTCTGCTGCTGAAGATGTTGAATATGTACCAAGAGACTGTGAAGACAACAGCTGTAGGCGGAACGGGAGAACGTTAATGTATGGGAGCTGTTGTGCGTTTAATGCTCCCTGTAGCGGTGCTCAGTTTCTTTCTGGGCAATACTACGGTGTTGCTAAATGTTAAGCATTAAAATAAACATGATTATGATGACAAACAAATATTTGCTTCTGTTTACGATCTGTCTGCTAGGACTGGCAGGGTGTAAGGAGAGTGCACAAGAAACGGGTATGAAGCAATTGCTGTCTTATAAGATAGTGGCTTATACGCAGTATTATGGAAATAGCAAGGAACTTGCTGTCGTTCTTCAGTATGATGAACAAAACCGCGTGCTATCTTATAAAAATGACTCCATAGTATGGAAATACGTTTATCGTACCGATGGGCGGATTGGTGTTACCGGCAACTACTGGAAAGATGATACTGAACAGTTCTCGGGAACTGTTACCCTTAATTCCTACGGATTGCCGGAAGTAGAGGATTACTGTTATGTAAAAGTGTCATACCCGGAAATCCCGGTTCCTTTTTCCGATAAGATGGAGTATACCTATAATGAGAAGGGGAGCTTGATTACCGCATACGAAGTGGTGGAATGCGGTGATTATTCCTATACCCTCCACCTTCTCTTTGCGTATGGTGACGGTAGCAAGAATGTCACCCGTATGGATTCTGATTATGAGGGGCTCGGAAAAAAAGAGAATCTTCATTATGAATTTGAATATCAGGATACCCGGAATCCATTGGATTTCTATCCGGAGACAACCATGATCATACCGATGAATGCAGGAATCCAGTTTACGGGACAAAGCGGGTACCGGCGAGATAAGTTGCTGGATAGGATAAAAGTATATGATAAGGAAGATGTATTGCTGCAAGTGATAGAATGTACCTATCAGTATGACGATAGCGGAAAGATGACTGAATGTAAACTGACTAAGCGGAATATGGGGTCTGATGGAAAGCCGACAGGCGAAGAGGAGTTCTTCCGCTATTATGATATGAAGTATTAAATCTTGATTTGAAGTTTAAACAACGTAAAAAATGGGACTGTTGAGGATTTAACATAAATTGCATGAAAATAATAAGCATATTCCATTCCTTCTCGACAAGGCTCAGCCTCTATATCGTCTTGATAACGACAGCTGTCTTTGCCGCCACTTTCGTAGCCTATTTCCATTCCGCCCGTACACAGGTGAGAAAGGAAGCGGTGAAGCATGCCGAAAGCGTATTGTCCAATACCGTGCTACGGATAGACAATGTATTGCAATCGGTAGAGGTGGCTGTAGACAATATGTCTTGGCTGATCCCCTACCATTTGGCGGAACCGGACTCTATGTATGCCGTTACGTGCCGGTTGCTGGAGAACAATCCCATCATTACGGGAAGTGCCGTGGCTTTTGAACCGAATTATTATCCGGAGAAAGGTGTGCTCTATTCTCCTTACTCCTTCCGCAGCGGCGACTCTATAGTGAGCAAGCAACTGGGTACGGAAAACTATGAGTATCATTATATGGACTGGTATCAGATTCCCAAACTGCTTGATACTCCTTACTGGAGCGAACCCTATTTTGATGATGGAGGCGGCGAGATGATTATGTCTACCTACTCCCTGCCGATGCACGATAGAAATGGGAAATTATATGCTATCTTTACCGCCGACATATCCTTGTCCTGGCTGGCGGAGATGGTGAACGGTATCAAGCCCTATCCTCATTCTTATAATATGATGGTGGGGCGTGGAGGCGCTTATCTGGTGCATCATCGTCCTGAACGGATTCTGGACGAAACGATATTTACGGCTACGTTGAATATGGTGGATACTACGGTACAGGACATCGGTCACCGTATGGTAAGAGGCGAAGAGGGAATGTCCACTCTGCAGAACGATGATACGCTTTCGTATGTTTTCTTTGCACCGGTGGAGCGGACGCAGTGGTCGGTGGCCGTCATCTGTCCTTATAAGGATGTGTTTGCCGGAGTGGAACAGATCCGGAATACGGTGGTGCTCATCTCGCTGGTGGGGCTGGTATTGCTGCTCCTCTTTTGCCTCAGCGCCATCCGCAAACTAACTCACCCGCTGACCCGATTTGCCGATTCCGCTATCAGCATTGCCAAAGGCAACTTTTCAGCCTCCTTGCCGGTCATCCGCAGCAAGGATGAAATGGGTAAACTGCACGACTCTTTCGAGTTCATGCAACATTCGCTGGTCAATTATATCCGCGAATTGGAAGTGACTACCTCTAAGAAAGAACGCATAGAAAGTGAATTGCGCATTGCCAGCGAGATACAGATGGGAATGATTCCCAAAATCTTTCCGCCTTTCCCCGAAAGGGAAGATATTGACCTCTTTGCCACATTGGTACCTGCCAAGGAGGTGGGGGGAGACCTGTATGACTTCTTTATAGAGGATGGCAAACTGTATTTCACTATCGGTGATGTATCGGGCAAAGGAGTTCCGGCCTCTCTGCTGATGGCTGTGACGCGCAGCTTGTTCCGCACAGTTGCTTCGCATCTGCAAGATCCTGTTGCCATTGTCTGCTCGCTGAACGATGCTATAGCCGAAAATAATGAATCGAATATGTTTGTTACGTTGTTTCTGGGGGTACTTGACCTGAAGACGGGAATCTTGCGTTATTGCAATGCCGGTCATAATCCGCCTGTCCTTATCGGGGCAACGGGCGAACCGGATTATATGAAGGTCTGTTCCAATCTGCCTTTGGGAGCATTCGGCGGATTTCCTTATAAAGGGGAGGAAATGGCGTGGGTGCCGGGAGCCTCGCTGTTTATGTATACCGACGGGGTGACGGAAGCAGAGAATGCCGACAAAGAACTCTTTTCGGAAAAACGGCTGCTGGACGTGCTGGCTGTGTGCCGGGAGAGGAATCCTCACCATATAGTAGAAGAACTGATGCGGCAGGTGCAGCAATATGTGGGCGGTGTGGAACAAAGTGACGACATCACTATGCTATGCCTTTATTATCAACCCTCAAAGATACTTATGTAATGAAGAAACAAGTGATTATCAAAAATGAAATAAGTGAAATATCAAAGCTGCAAGCTTTTGTGGACGAGATGGGAGAAGAATGGGAATTATCTCCTAAGTTGGTGTTCAATCTGAACCTGGTGCTGGAGGAAGCTGTATCGAATATCATTCTTTATGCCTACCCTAAACAAATGGGGAAGGAAATCAGTATAACGGCCGATAAGAATGATAATATACTGCTCCTCACCCTGACGGATACGGGTAAAGAATTCAATCCGACGGAAGTGCCGGAGGTAGATATTACTCTTTCTGCCGAAGAACGTCCCATAGGCGGACTTGGTATTTTCCTGATAAAGAACATAATGAACGAAGTGGAATACCAACGGGTGGAAGGTACGAACGTCTTTACGCTGAAGAAAATATTAGATGAACAGTAATAAATGAAGGTAACGATGGAAATAGAAATAACGAAAGAAAAGGATATAAATATAGTTTCAATTATCGGAAGATTGGATACAACTACGGCAGGTGATTTTGAAAAAGCCATTTCTCCACTGTTTTATAATGGATCCAATATTGTATTTGACTGTAGTAATCTTTCTTATATTAGCAGCTCGGGACTCCGCATTTTTCTGATGGCATATAAAAGGCTTTCGATGATGGGTGGATCGCTGCTTGTGCGTCATGTGTGCGATGATATTATGGATGTATTTAATATGACAGGCTTTGGCACCATTTTAAGAATAGAAAATTGAAAAGAATTCATGTGTATAAAATGTTTGTTTTTTAGTCTGTTGTCGCTCCTTGGGGTGGCTGGTGTACAAGCACAACATATTGTCTTTACTCCGCAATGGACTCCGCAAAGTCAGTTTACCGGTTACTACGTGGCCGAAGAAAAAGGATATTATCAGGCAGCTGGTTTGGATGTTACCATTGAACATCCGTCTGCTTCCAGGCCGGCATTGAAAATGCTTTCTGAAGGCACTTGCAATATTATTACTTTGCAATTGCTTCAAGCAATGGAGGATATAGATCGCGGCACTTCACTAGTGAATATATTGCAAACTTCGCAACACAATTCATTGGTTATTGTGCCTCGACATGATGATATACGTACCGTTGAAGACTTGGCCGGAAAGAAAGTAGGCATCTGGAAAGCCGGTTTCGGCGAACCGGCGCAAATGTTGGACCAGGCAAAAGAACTGCATATCCGGTGGATTCCTTTCATTCATAATGTCAATCTATTTGTGTCTGGAGCTATTGATGCTACCCTGGCTATGAGTTATAACGAATATTTCCAGATCCTTGCTGCCGGCATACAGCCTACATGTATATTTCGCCTATCGGAAATGGGCTATGATCTGCCCGAGGATGGGCTTTATGTTACACAAGATTTCTACCGGAAATATCCGAAGGAAGTGCGGGCTTTTGCCAAGGCTTCCCAAAAGGGGTGGGAATGGGCGGCCGAGCACCCCGAAGAAGCACTGGATATTGTAATGAAACGCATAAAAAAGGCTAAAGTAGGAACAAATCGTACACAGCAAATGTGGATGCTGAAAGAAATCATAAAGTTGCAACAAGATAAGAAGAGTGGAAAGGCTACTTTTATATTACGTCCCGAACAAGTGAAGGCTGCCAGTGAGTTATTGCTGAAATGTGGAAAGATTAAAAAAGAAGTTACTTATCAGCAACTTATGGGTAACTTCTAGGGGCGAGCTATGACCATTTTTCTTTGGATACCTATTTAATGCTGTCCATATCATGTAGGAATGTATGTTGTATATATTAATCATTTTAACATAAAATATTATGAATAAGAGTATTGGATTTTTCTGTTTTTTTATTGGCTGTATGTCTTACATTTGTATCATGTAGTGATGATGATAATAATGAAGCTCCTGTCTCCGAACCAGAAGCTGACTATACAGTTATGTTGTATGGATGTGGGGGGGGTGGAAACTTGGACGCATCTCTAGTCTATAATTTGAGTCAGGCTGAATCGTATGGGTACACACCTCGTGTGCAGTTCACTGCCAAAGTGAAATACTCTGCTTCTGTGCAAGAATCCGATGAGGAAAATTATGGTGGGACACGTCTATATACATTGACCGAAGACGGATTGGATGATGAAAAGGTTGCCGGGCAAGGCTTCCGTCTGGATGATCCTCAGAATATTGCCGATTTTATATCAGAAACAGTCAAGCGCTTACCAGCTAAACACTATGTTTTGGTATTGTGGAACCATGGCAATGAGTTTTCTATTTGGGATCAGCCCGTAGCAGGTAGTTACCCGGAAAAAGTCGCTGGCCGTGAAGCGGTGGTTGATGACAATACTCAAGAGGAAATCTCTATTTTCGAACTTGAAGAAGGCTTGAAGCGTTCCGGAACTAAAATAGACCTGCTTTATTGGGATGTATGTCTCATGAATATGATTGAAAACCTTTATCAAGTAAAAGATAACGTAAGTTATGTACTGGGGGCAGCTCATCTCACCAGTGGCTTGGGAGGCAATTATGCCCAACTGATGCATGCTTTGGACAATCATCCTGATGTATTGGAAGCTATGAAGGAATATGTTCCCGCTACCGTTACAAATTGGAACAATGCCGAAGGGGCGTATAACGGCAAAGATCTTACTCTTTGCGACATGAATTATATGGATGAAGTAGTGCAGACTATAAAAGAGTATATTGATGCCTTTGTTGAATTGCATGATGATTTGGAACCTGGCAGTCAGGATGATCTTGGGTTTGATTACTTAACCGGTACTTCTCAAAGGAATAATCAAGGTGAAAAGTACACTTACTATTCCGATGGCGGTTTGCTATATTATTTTTATGATGACTGTGATGGATACAGTTATTCTTCCAGTGTCGATTTATATTCTGCATTTAATCGTTTAGGAAATAATATGCTGGATGGACATCTCTCCGGACTGGCTACTAAGTTGCGTATTTCCATGGACAAGATGCTTCCTGTAGAAAGCTGTGCCGGTGTTCCCAATTATATCGATCGTGTGAGTGTCGGTTTGCTGTGGATGGATCAAAGGCATTTTATGAGAGACTATTCAGTATATGAACTCGGTTTCACTGTTCCGGTATTCAGTCAATTATATTCCATGCTCAAGTTTGACCAGGTGACAGGTTGGAGTCGGTTCTTGAAGGATAATGCGAGGAAAGAGGTAGGAGTGAGACAGGATGAAGCGGGCAATTATGAATTTTATGAAAAATAGGCGATGTACTTGATTATGTAACCGACAGGGTGACGGAAGCAGAGAATGTAGTCAAAGAACTCTTTTTGGGAGAATGGCTACGTGTCGGAAGAAGAATCCTCACCCTGACGGATACAATACAGATAAAGAATTTAGTTGTACGTATATTCCGCCCTATTGGAAATGAACTATGATCTTATATTCTGTCCGCTTCTATATAACCGTTCATCACAGCATAGACAGTAAGACCCGATACGGACTTAATGCCCAGTTTCTCAGTGATATTCTTGCGGTGGGAGATTACGGTAGTGAGGCTGATATTGAGTTTATCGGCTATTTCTTTATTAATCAGTCCTTTGGTAACTAGAATCAGGACTTCTATTTCGCGGGCGGATAACTCATGCCGCATTCTATCTTCTTGTGCAGGCTTTCTTTCGGGATGTTTCATTTGCATCCTTACCTGATGCCCGTATTCGTGCAGTTGAAGAATGTCTTTCATCAGTGACTTTTCATCCTGATAAATGTCCAAAGTGGGTACTCCTGATAGTTGGGGCTGATTGTCTTCGTTTACCAATACTATCGTTTTAGGCTTGCGGGGGAGGAAAAAGGAAGTGCGCTCAAAATAAATTTGGGCAGAGATGAAATAGTGGGCATACATATCGGGTGTATCGTCCACCAATTCTCCGAAAGAATGAAATACGCGGATAGTAGCCATCGGAATGATTTCTTTCAAGATGGCTTGTAACCCTATGCAGGTAAGGGTGTTAGGGTCTACTATGGCTATTTCGGGGTGATGCATAATCTTTCTTTGTTGCAAAGATACATATCTTTTAGAAAAACAGCCTCCTCTTATCTATTTAAAAAGAGGAAGGCTGTGCAAAATATTTTTAGTTCTCTATTTTGAGATAAGCCGCTACTGCCTCAGCGCATCTTTCTCCATCAATTCCTGCCGAAACAATTCCTCCGGCATAGCCTGCTCCTTCTCCGCATGGGAATAATCCGCTAATGGTAACATGTTGTAGCGTTTCATTATCACGTACAATGCAGACAGGGGACGAAGTACGTGTCTCTACCCCAATCATTACCGCTTCGTTAGTTAGAAAACCGTGACAGCTTTTTCCAAATTGCTGGAAACCTTTGCTCAAACGGTCGGTAATAAACGGAGGCATCCAGAAATGGAGTGGGGAAGATACCAACCCTGGACTGTAAGAACTATCGGGTAAGTCATAACTTAATTTCTTGCGGGTGAAATCTACCATTCGCTGTGATGGCGCCGTTTGCCGCATGTTTCCCTGTTGCCAGCAGGTAGCTTCCAATGTTTCCTGAAAGTGCATCATGGCAAGAGGGGAGTCACCATATTCTGCCCCATTTATTTGCAGGGAAGAATCCGTAATATCTTCCGGACGGATTTCGACTACCATTCCCGAATTGCTCCATTTGGAACCACGGTTACTGGGACTCATTCCGTTTACTACTATCTGATGAGGCCCGCTTGCGGCAGGAACGACAAAGCCTCCCGGACACATACAGAAACTATAAACACCACGCCCGTCTGCTTGTGTCACAAAACTATATTCGGCAGCAGGAAGGTACTTGCCACGTCCGTTTTTATTATGATATTGTATTTGGTCTATCAGCATGGAAGGATGTTCCAGGCGGACACCTACTGCAATGCCCTTAGCTTCTATCTGTACACCGTTGTCATGCAGCCAGCGATACACGTCCCTTGCAGAGTGGCCCGTGGCAAGAATTACCGGTCCTCTGAAGGTCTTTCCCGTATTCGTCTCTATGCCTACTATCTTTTCTTTTTCTATTACCAATGAGTCCATTCGCGTTTCAAAATAGACTTCACCGCCACATTCTATGATGGTATTTCGCATATTTTCGATCACGCGCGGCAGTTTATCCGTGCCTATATGCGGATGGGCATCTACCAAGATGGAAGTGCTGGCTCCATGTTGGCAAAATACATTCAGAATCTTATCCACATTTCCCCGTTTCTTACTCCGGGTGTATAGTTTTCCGTCCGAATAAGCGCCTGCACCGCCTTCTCCGAAACTATAATTGCTTTCAGGGTCTATTTTGTGTTCGCGGCTGATGCGGGCAATATCTGTTTTTCTGTCGCGCACATTTTTGCCTCGTTCCACTACAATGGGGCGCAGTCCGAGTTCTATCAGCCGCAAGGCTGCAAAAAGCCCTCCGGGACCTGCGCCTACAACAATTACTTGTGGCTTTCCGTCCACCTTATTATATATAGTGCGGGTAAATTCCTCATCGTGCGGCACTTCATTAATATACAGACGTACTGTCAGATTTACATAAATGGTACGTTGGCGGGCATCAATGCTTCTTTTCAATATGCGAAGCGAGTTGATAGTGCGTATATCCAACCCTTTATCCCGTCCTATGAATTGTTTAAGGGACTGTTCATTGACTACCTGTTCGGGCAGAACTCTTATTTGAAATTCTTGTATCATACTATTGGTTTATCCGAATAAGGCACGGAATGCTTCCTCTACCTTTCTTACAGGTAATATTTCTATTTTCAGTTTCGAAGTATCCATCCCCTGAAGGTTATGTTTCGGGATAAGGATACGTTTGAATCCCAGTTTCTCTGCTTCACCGATTCGTTGTTCTATCCGGTTCACCGGACGGATCTCACCACTCAATCCCACTTCACCTGCCATGCAGGTATCACGCTCTATCTCCGTATCCATATTACTGGATAATATTGCGCTGATAACAGATAAATCGATAGCCGGATCATTTACTTTCAATCCACCGGCTATGTTCAGGAATACATCCTTTTGCGCCAATTTGAACCCTACGCGTTTTTCGAGTACGGCAAGCAACATATTCATCCGTCGCAGATCGAAACCGGTAGCAGAACGTTGCGGGTTACCATATACGGCAGAACTGACCAGTGCCTGTGTCTCAATAAGGAACGGGCGAACTCCCTCAATGGCAGAAGCGATAGCCACGCCACTCATTCCCTCATGATCTTGGCTTAACAATAATTCGGATGGGTTGCTCACTTGTCGTAAACCATTCTGTCTCATCTCGTAGATGCCCAGTTCGGCAGTACTTCCGAAGCGGTTCTTGATGCTGCGCAGAATGCGGTACATATAATGCTGGTCGCCCTCGAACTGCAAAACAGTATCTACAATATGTTCCAGTACTTTGGGTCCGGCAATGCTTCCTTCCTTATTGATATGTCCGATCAGGATAACCGGAGTATTTGTTTCTTTGGCAAATTTCAAGATAGAGGCAGAGCACTCGCGCACCTGTACCAAGCTGCCGGGAGAAGAATCAATCGTTTCTGTGGAAATGGTTTGTATAGAGTCTATAATAATCAGGTCGGGCTGCGTATTCTTTATATGTACATAAATCTGTTCCAGTGAAGTTTCACATACAATCATGCAATCCGATGAGTTATGTGGAATACGGTCGGCACGCAACTTGAGTTGGCGGGCACTTTCTTCTCCCGATACATAGAGTACTTTTTTCTCGGGCAGATGCAATACAGTTTGTAATACCAATGTGGATTTACCGATGCCCGGCTCACCGCCCAGCAGTACTAAAGATCCCGGCACCAGGCCGCCACCCAGTACACGGTTCAATTCTTCATCCTGCATATCAATGCGCGGTTCATCGCCTCCGGTAATATCATTCAGTGTAACAGGTTTGCTTTTTACGGGTTCCAGACCGGAAACCGGTCTTTTATTGGCAGGCTCTTTGCGTACAACCTCCTCTACATACGTATTCCATGCACCGCACGACGGACATTTTCCCACCCATTTAGGCGAGTCCTGTCCACAATTGGTACATACATATACGGTCTTTTCTTTTGCCATATTCTTTCAGGGTAATATCTTAATAGCACAGCTTTTTGCTGAGATTGTACAAAGGTAAGGAAATAGTTCCGCATACCAACGGAGGCAGGATAAAAAAGTATTGTTTATACTTTGATTACGGTTACCTGTGAATGAAGTGAAAATATATCTGAACAAATGCGAATTGGATTCTGTTTATTTATCAAGACGTCTTTTTATATAGATAACTAAAATGAATAATAATATGAAACGAACATCTTTGATGATATTATTTGCCATCTTGGCAACAGGCATATATGCTCAGACCGACGACAAAGGATATAAAGAAGGGGCATGGGTATTGAATGGAGTAACCGGCTTAAATCTGTCACAAACAGCTATGGCAAACTGGTCGGCCGGCGGTGAGAATGCAGTTGCCGGAAATGCTTATTTGAATGGGTCGTTGACACATAAAAGTGGAAACTGGCTGTGGGTGACCAATCTGGTGCTTGATTACGGCCTGTCGAAGACTAAATCTCAGGGAATGAGAAAGAGCACTGATAAAATAGGGCTTTCTACTCAATTAGGGTATTCCACCAATAATGTATGGTATTATACTTTGATGGGGGATTTGAACACTCAGTTTGCTAAAGGATACAATTATCCGGACAAGACTCATTATATCTCTAACTTTTTTGCGCCTGCCTATTCTAATGTTGCTTTAGGTATGGAATATCGTCCCAAGAGTAACTATTCCATCTTTCTTTCACCTGTGTCTGCCAAGATGACTTTCGTGGAAGATGATTATCTTTCTGATTTGGGGGCATTTGGCGTAGATCCGGGAAACCGCTTTAAGATAGAATGTGGTGCGTTCCTAAAGGCGAGAGCGGAAATGCCCTTGATGGAGAATGTGAGCATGATAACTACGGCCGACTTCTTTACTCCTTACAGCAGTCAGTTTGGCAATGTTGATGTGAACTGGGATATGCTGATCAGTATGAAAATCAATAAATTCCTGTCTGCCACCATCAATACTACATTGAAATATGATAATGATGTGAAGACATTTGAAGATGATGGAGCCAAGCGAGGAGCAAAAGTCCAGTTTAAAGAGATACTGGGCATCGGTCTTGCTTATAATTTCTGATGAAGGTTCTCAGTATAGGGTTAAGTGTGGCTCCCGTGGAAGTGTCCAAGTACTCGGATATTTCCACGGGAGTACTGTTTCCATCTCTCCCTTCTTATTGTCTTATTCTCGCCTTGCTCAACCAAAATCTTATATTTTGAGATAAAAAAAAGGGAATTTGTGATAGATTGTAGGAAATAGTTGTTATATTTGCACCGTTCAAACAATAAATGAAGAAGAACAACTATAAAATGACAATATACTATCTCCATACAACTACTACATTAGGGATGGGGCACATGATGACTACAATGTCCACATCCACAACAATGACCCCTCGGGGTTAAGGATAGTATATGTGTTTCTACGTGATACACGCTTATGGACGTAAGCAAAAACAATCTTTTAATTTTTATTTTTCTAATTGTAAACTGATGCAACATTGGATTGTTGTATAAAATAGATAATTGCATGAAGATAATGAAATTCGGCGGAACATCCGTAGGTTCCGTGAACAGCATTTTAAGCGTCAAACAGATAGTAGAGGCAGTAAACGAGCCTGTAATTGTAGTTGTATCAGCCCTGGGCGGTATCACTGACAAGTTGATCAATACTTCGCAAATGGCAGCCAATGGCGATGCCGCATACGAAAAAGAGTATCGCGAAATTGTAAACCGCCACATTGAGATGGTGTACACCGTGATCCCCGCTTGTAATGAACGCACCGTATTGCTGGATAAGGTGAGCGAATTGCTGAACGAACTGAAAGATATTTTTCAGGGTATCTACCTTATTAAAGATATGTCTTCCAAGACTTCGGCTACTATCGTAAGTTATGGTGAACGCTTGTCGTCCATTATCGTAGCCACACTTATAAAAGGGGCTGTGTGGTATGACTCACGCAACTTTATCAAGACTGAAAAGAAACATGCCAAGCATATTCTTGATTCCGAACTGACTACTCGTCTGGTAAAAGAAACTTTCCAGGAGTTTCCGGAGGTAGCGTTGGTTCCCGGATTTATCTCTACGGATAAGAACAGCGGCGAAGTAACCAACTTGGGGCGTGGGGGGTCGGACTATACCGCTTCCATCATAGCTGCTGCCCTAAATGCGGACTGTCTGGAAATATGGACAGATGTAGATGGATTTATGACTGCCGATCCGCGTGTAATCAGCACTGCATACACCATCAACGAACTGAGTTATGTAGAAGCAATGGAGCTTTGTAACTTTGGTGCAAAAGTAGTTTATCCGCCTACTATTTATCCGGTTTGCCATAAGAATATTCCTATTCTGATTAAGAATACCTTCAATCCTGACGGTGAAGGAACCGTTATCAAGCAGGAAGTTGATTCCGGCTCTAAGGCGATTAAAGGTATCTCGTCTATCAATGATACCAGCCTGATTACTGTTACCGGTTTGGGTATGGTAGGCGTTATCGGTGTGAATTTCCGCATCTTTAAGGCATTGGCACAGAATGGCATCAGCGTGTTCATGGTTTCTCAGGCTTCTTCCGAGAACAGTACTTCTATCGGTGTACGCAATCAAGATGCGGCATTGGCTTGTGAGGTGCTGAATGAGGAGTTCTCTAAAGAAATAGAGACGGGAGAAATCAGTCCGGTGGCTGCTGAAATGAACTTGGCTACTATCGCTATTGTAGGTGAGAATATGAAACATACGCCGGGTATTGCCGGTAAGCTGTTTGGTACGCTGGGACGTAATGGTATCAGTGTCATTGCCTGTGCACAAGGTGCTTCGGAAACCAATATTTCTTTTGTTGTAGAATCCAAATCACTGCGCAAGTCTTTGAATGTGATTCATGACTCATTCTTCCTGTCGGAATATCAGGTACTGAACCTTTTTATCTGTGGCACAGGTACGGTAGGCGGCAGCTTGATTGAGCAAATCCGTTGCCAGCAACAGAAATTGATGCAGGAACGCGGGTTGAAACTGAAAGTGGTAGGTATAGCCGACGGACACCATGCCCTGTTTACCCGTGCAGGAATCGACCTGTCAAACTATAAGGAAGAATTGGCTGAAAAAGGAATGCCTTCTTCTACCCAAGTGCTTCATGACGAGATTATCGGCATGAACATATTCAATTCCGTATTTGTGGACTGTACAGCCAGTGACGAGGTAGCATCCCTATACAAGGACTTCTTGCTGAATAATATTTCAGTGGTAGCCGCCAACAAGGTTGCCGCTTCTTCCGAATACACCACTTATAGCGAACTGAAACAAATAGCCCGTCGCCGTGGAGTGAAATTCCTGTTTGAAACGAATGTAGGTGCGGGACTTCCCATTATCAATACCATCAATGACCTGATAAACAGCGGTGACAAAATATTGAAGATAGAAGCCGTGCTGAGTGGTACATTGAATTATATTTTCAATAAGATCAGTGCCGATATACCTTTCAGCAAAACCATCAAGATGGCACAGGAAGAACGTTATTCCGAACCCGATCCGCGCATTGACCTGAGTGGTAAGGATGTAATCCGCAAACTGGTTATTCTGGCTCGTGAAGCCGGATATAAACTGGAACAGGAAGATGTGGAAAAACATCTCTTTGTACCGAATGATTTCTTTGAAGGTCCGTTGGAAGACTTCTGGAAGAAAGTTCCATCATTGGATGCCGACTTTGAAGCCCGCCGCCAAAAACTGGAAAACGAAAACAAACGCTGGCGCTTTGTTGTCAAACTGGAAAACGGAAAGGGCAGCGTGTCTCTACAGGAAGTAGACAGTAAACATCCGTTCTACGGATTGGAAGGTAGCAATAATATCATTCTGCTTACAACTGAACGATATAAAGAATATCCAATGATGATACAAGGATACGGTGCCGGTGCCAGCGTAACTGCTGCCGGAGTATTTGCCGATATCATGAGTATCGCAAATATTTAAATTTATGAAACACATTATTATTTTGGGCGATGGCATGGCCGATTGGCCTGCCAAATCATTAGGAAACAAAACGCTGCTGCAATACTCTAGTACACCAAACATGGACAAATTGGCCAGTATGGGACGTACCGGAAGATTGATCACCGTTGCCCCCGGATTCCATCCGGGCAGCGAAGTGGCGAATATGTCCGTGCTGGGGTATAACCTTTCGAAGGTCTACGAAGGCCGTGGTCCGCTGGAAGCGGCAAGTATCGGTGTGGAATTGCAACCGGGCGATATGGCGATGCGTTGCAACCTGATTTGCATTGATGAGGATCAACGCATTAAGAATCACTCGGCAGGACATATTACTACCGAAGAAGCCGATATTTTGATAAAGTATCTGGAAGAAAACTTGGGATCGGAACGTGTACATTTCTATACGGGGGTACAATATCGCCATTTGCTGGTTATAAAGGATGGAGATAAACATGTGGCATGCACTCCTCCCCATGATGTTCCGGGAAAGAAGTTCCGCCGTTTATTGCCAAAGAATGAAATTTCCCACGCATTGGGAACTACAGCTATATTGACACGCCTTATACTGGAATCTCAAAAGTTACTGGCAGATCACCCTATCAATAAGAAACATATTGCCGAAGGCAAAGATCCTGCTAATAGCATCTGGCCGTGGAGTCCGGGTTACCGTCCGCAGATGGAACCGCTTTCCGAGAAATATCCTGCATTAGGGACAGGTGCTGTGATTTCGGCCGTGGACTTGATCAATGGTATCGGTCACTATGCTGGATTGCGCCGCATCACTGTAGAGGGAGCTACCGGTTTGTATAATACGAATTATGAGAATAAAGTAGCTGCTGCCCTGGAAGCATTGAAGACAGATGATTTTGTATATCTGCATATCGAGGCTAGCGATGAGGCGGGTCACGAAGGCGATTTCAAATTGAAGCAGTTTACAATAGAGAACTTGGATAAACGTGTAGTGGGCCCTATTTATGAGGCTGTAAAGAACTGGGAAGAACCGGCTTCTATTGCAATCCTGCCCGATCATCCCACTCCTTGTGAGTTGCGTACACATACGGATGAACCCGTTCCATTCCTTATCTATTATCCCGGTATAGAGCCGGATAGCGTACAGACTTTTGACGAAGTGGCGTGCGTGGAAGGCAGTTACGGAGTGATGAAGGAAGATGAGTTTATGAATGAATTTATGGCAGCCCACGCGCTGCGCGAAGATTAAAATAGTCGATATTATGAAATATTACAGCACCAACCATCAAGCCCCTGATGCTTCCCTGGAAGAAGCCGTAGTAAAGGGACTGGCTTCCGACAAAGGATTGTATATGCCCTATGCTATCAAACCATTGCCGCAAGAGTTTTATGATACGATCGAGAATCTGTCATTTCAGGAAATAGCTTATCGTGTAGCCGATGCTTTCTTTGGCGAAGATGTTCTTGCGGATATCCTGAAACAGATTGTTTATGATACCTTGAATTTTGATGTGCCTGCCGTACAGGTGAAAGGCAATATCTATTCTCTGGAACTGTTTCACGGACCTACACTGGCATTTAAGGATGTGGGCGGACGCTTCATGGCACGTCTGCTGGGTTACTTCATACGGAAAGAAGGGCAGAAGCAGGTGAATGTCCTGGTTGCTACTTCGGGCGATACCGGTAGTGCTGTAGCCAATGGTTTCCTGGGCGTGGAAGGCATTCACGTCTATGTGCTTTATCCGAAAGGAAAGGTAAGTGAAATACAGGAAAAACAGTTTACCACATTGGGACAGAATATCACTGCTTTGGAAGTGGATGGTACTTTTGACGATTGCCAGGCATTGGTAAAGAATGCATTTATGGATGCAGATCTCAATGCCCACATGAAACTGACTTCGGCAAACTCCATTAATGTAGCCCGTTTCCTGCCGCAGGCATTCTATTATTTCTATGCATACGCTCAGTTAAAGAAAGCCGGTAAGGCTGATAGTCTGGTGGTATGCGTCCCCAGTGGAAACTTCGGTAATATCACTGCCGGGTTATTTGGCAAACGGATGGGATTACCTATTAAGCGTTTCATCGCTGCCAATAATCGCAATGATATTTTCTATCAATACTTGCAGACAGGGAAATACAATCCCCGTCCTTCCATTGCTACCATTGCCAATGCCATGGATGTGGGCGATCCCAGTAACTTTGCCCGCGTATTGGCTTTATATGATAATAGCCATGCCGCTATTTCTGCTGAAATTTCGGGTGCAACTTATACGGATGAACAGATTCGTGAAACAGTGAAAGAGGTGTATCAGGAAACAGGCTATTTGCTCGATCCTCACGGAGCATGTGGTTATCGTGCTTTGTCCGAAGACTTGTACCCATGCGAAACGGGTATCTTCCTGGAAACAGCCCATCCGGCTAAATTCCTGGATACAGTGGAAGGTATTATCGGCAATAAGGTAGAAATACCTGCCAAATTGCAAGAGTTTATGAAAGGAACAAAGCAAAGTATTCCTATGTCGAAAGACTTTGAGAGTTTCAAGGCTTATTTGATGAAAGAATAAGGCTTTTAGAACTAGAAATAAAATTAAGAAAGATACTTGTTGGTGGAATTAATCCTACCAACAAGTTTATCTATTCCATTTCCTTCAGTTCCTTTCGTAACCATTGTTCAAGTTCCTTCTTAGAAGGAAGTTTAAGCATATACTGTGAGATAAATAGATTTTCATCTATGCCGGTAGTGGCATATTCTACCATTTCTTTTCCTGCATTTGTACAGAGTAGTATGCCTACAGGAGGATTGTCTCCCGCCACCATCGAATTCTTACGATAGTATGCGAGGTACATATTCAATTGCGCTATATCCTTATAATCAAGCTCGTGTGATTTCAACTCTAAGATAACGCCACAATGAAGGAAGCGATTGTAGAACAATAAGTCATAATAATAGTAGTTACTATCAATCAGAATACGTTTCTGGCGAGATTCAAAACAGAAACCGGATCCTAGCTCTAACATAAACTCTTGCAAATGATCCATCAAAGCTGATTCTAAATCGGATTCTTCAACTACATCTTTTGCGTTGAGTCCTAAAAACTCGAATGTAAAGGGTGACTTGATAACCTCTTGAAGATTAGTTGTCATTGCTGTCTGATTAATCAGAGTGCTGAGAGCTGATTTATCACGGCTTAATCCACTACGCTGAAAGTAGTGGCTGCCAATCTGCCGCTTCAGTTCACGCACGCTCCACATTCCTTTGATGCACTCCATCTCATAAAAAGTTCGTTCAAGTTCATCTTCAAGAGGAAGCAACTGAACAAAGTGGGTATAAGATAATCGTTCAAAAAGTATTTGCTCTGAAACGGTACATGGCTCTTCTTTCAATTTAGCAATTGCTGATTGCCAAATTTCATCATCTTGAATATCGGCTATTTGTAATTGGGCAATCACTGATTACCCAATTGAAAGGAACTGCGTAACATACTCTCTTATAGGGAAAAGAAGTCGTGTATAAGTCTGATAAAACTGGCGGTATAGTTTTAGATTTCGATATGAAAAACTACTCCCTTTCAAATTCTCCGCTAAATTCTTTAGAAGCATTTCACCATATTTAGCCCGGTCACTTCCGTTTTGCTCATAATGAACAATATAATAACCTACCAACCAATTGCGACAAGTTACATGCTTGTTGATCGCATTTGCGGCACTTTGGCGCAATAGCTGATTTACAGAATGAATATTTTGAGCTAAAATATCAAATGATTCATGTTGACCGTCAATGTGTATATTTTCCATTCAAATTTTTCAATTAATGTACTGCAAAAGTAACTAATTAAATAGAGTAAACAGACCTTTATCATCATTTTTGTAACTAAGAAGTGTATTAATCTGGTTTACTGTTGAAGATGTTTTAAGAGGATTCGAATTAAAAATTCATTTACCTTTGCAACTATTCGGAAAAGGCTGCGTCTTATGTAGAAAAAAAGGAGATATGAAAGTAGAAAAAGAGAATGGACAAGCATTTCTGGCTCTGATAAAAGAGTATAAGAGACTGATTTATAAGGTCTGTTATCTCTATGCCACAGATGATGAACATCTGAAAGACTTGCATCAAGAGGTTTTGATCAACCTGTGGCAAGGCTTCCCGAGCTTCAAAGGAGAGGCGAAGATTTTATCGTGGATTTATCGGGTAAGCCTGAATACTTGCATCTCATTCCACCGCAAACACAGTAAAATTACGGACACTATGCCGTTGGAAAGCCTGTTCGGGCTAATGACCGATGAGGATGATGAGAAAACGGTACATCTGCGTGAGATGTACCGCCTCATCAGTCAGCTCAATCGTTTGGAGAAAGCCATCATTCTGTTATGGCTGGATGAACGATCCTATGAGGAGATTGCCGAAATCACCGGATTGTCGCGCAATAATATTGCTTCAAAGCTGAAGCGGATTAAAGAAAAATTAAACGGATTAGCAAATCAGTAGAAAGGAGTAACTATGGAACTGGAAGAATTAAAAAAAGGATGGAAAGAAATGGATGAACGGATGGAAAAACTGGAATCGGAAAACGATAAACTGGTGAATATGATTACACAGAAGCGGGCTACCTCTGCATTGCAACGGTTGACACGGGAGTACCAAATGATGACTGCTATATGTTTGCTGGCCCCGTCATGCTTTATGTTAACACAGCATAATATGGAAGGACTTGGAGACTGGTGTCTATATATGTTTGTTATTTTCTTCCTGGTAATGGCAATCCACAAAAGTTTTATCTGGCGGAAACTTTCACGTATGGATTATAAGCAAATGACAGTGAAGGAGGCTTTAATCTCGACCTACAAATTAGAGAAATATCAGAAAACCGGAACACTGATCGGAATATCTTTGGCTGTTCCTTTATTGATATGCTTCATGGTGGAACTATACAGGCTTCATGAAATGTATGCTTTCTATGGCGCCTGGTGCGGATTGGTGGTCGGATTATTGATCGGTCTTCGTATTCGTCGGCGCATAAAAAGAGATATAAAGGAGATGCGTGCAGCACTGAATGATGAACTAAATTAATTATCTTATCATGTTGTCATTCTGATTATTATTAAGAATCTGTATACATTCAGTTATGGTATGCAGATTCTTCATTTCACTACTTTATAGTGTATCAATACCTTCCCGGAAAGTTGGATATTTCAGATTAGGAAACAATTCTTTCTTCATCCGGCTTGTATCTCCATAATAAGACATCTGCCCTATAGTAATAAAATCCTGTGTCAATGGGGCTTTACAGCCTGTAATCAGAGATATATGTTCAAAAATCCATGCAGCGGTCCGTATCATCCACAGTGGCATGCGCCACGGGCGGCAAGTATGCCAGTGTTGGGTCGCTTCGTCTAGAAATTCGGCTAAGGTTTGTATTCCGTCGTCACCTATGTGATAAATGCCAGTTGCTTTAGGGTTATAGATTGCAGCTTTTGTGGCTTCTGAAAAATCATCTGTTGAAATGAGATGGACAAAATTAGGCTTACTCCATATTCCTAGAAGATAATGGCGGGAAAACCAGCGTGCAGCGTCAATCATTAGAATACCACGCCCGTAAATCATGCCGCATCGTAATATGACTTTTTCCAATCCGGCTTGTGCCATTAATAATTTTTCTTCTTCAAGGCGCGTGGTTGCATGGACGGAAACAGGCTTGCCATCCAGTCTTCCTTTGGCTGGATTCGTTGGTGAAGTCTCACCTTCCACATGGGGAAAACTGATGAGTACAATGCGCCTTACACCTGCTTTAAGTGCGGAGTCTAATAAGTTCGCAAAATAACTGGTATTTGTCTTAGGCAAAAAGCTTTCCGGTTTTCCTTGAAAGAGCACACCTGCGAAATGTACAACTGTATCAACTCCGGCTAGAGCTGCTTTGAGTGTCTTTTTATCCGCTAGATCTACTTGGAAGGTTTGTACATTTTGTTTGGAAAGCAACGAAGAACAGATCTCTTTCTTATGCCATAGCAAATTTAAGGTTATATCATCATTAATCATGCTTTGCGCAAGTACACTTCCTAGGTTTCCGGCCGCTCCGGTAATCGCTATTATTGGTTTATGATCATTCTTCATTGTTCTATTTGTTTTGGATATAACTTGTGGGCTTGATTGCGTATAAAGATAATACCTTTTTATATAATTTTAGGCTGGAAAAGAAGGAATTATTTCTGCATCTCTTTTATGTTCTTTATATTTGCAAAATACGATCTGTCTAAAAGTAATTTATAAAGATGTGGTACAAGGAGCTTTTTGACTTTTCAGAGAAATATATTCTAAAAATATCTGTATTATTTCTGTTACTTCTTGTAGCAGCCAATATGAATGCACAAGGCAATATGAGATTACCTTTAAAGGAAGGATATGGCCATAATCCTACAATCCAAATAGATGGTCTGATGATAGAACTGGTTAATTTATATATCCAATCAAGACCGTGGACTACCCAATCTCCTCATGTACAACTGGAAATGAAAATCCAGGACAGAACGGATAGCTACCAGACATTTTTATGTTATTATGAGGAGAATAATGATCAATTTCAAAGTAATTTCCCTAAAGGAATCGGAAGCCATCTTTTTAGTCTTGATGTTTGTGAGGATGGAATAGATTTATTGATTGACACATTACAGTTGGGCGATACATTTACTTTTGATTCAAAGTATAAAAAGGAGGTCACCCTAGGAGGGCTTACCATAACTTATGATTCCGGTTATAGTGGTAATAACGTTAATCCCGACGGAAGCTATGCCGGATGCACTGTCTGCCATTTGTTGAAGTTGTCTGATGGAAGCGATGAGGATATTGTTACTTTTATGTATGATACTGATGATGGCGATGAGGAAATAGTTGATACAAAAGTATGGAAGGGCTTTAAGATAGAACTAATTAGATCTATAGATGATTTTCTGACACTAAAAGTTACTCATCCCTCTCCGGTTTTGTAGAATATAGAGCTAGGGACGTTACTTTAGCTGAAGTAATAATTCCTCAAAAGAGGAGTACGTTTGTGTTTCTTCTTTTGCTAAGGAATATATCCTTTCTTTTTTGATTAAAAAAATAAAATAATACAGTTACCGATATCGGTAACTATAAAAAAGGAATTATCTTTGTGATATTCCAAATAGAATATCCATGAACTCAATGTATGAAAAATATTTGTCCATGCATGAAGTTCCTGCCGGAAAAGTTCTGGAGGTACTTCTGAAAAAGAAGAATATGTCCCAAAAGATATTGGCATCCTTGTCAAATGAATATCCTTCGCGGATTTCAGCGTATATAAAAGGACAGCGCAAGTTTACTATCAAAGCTTCGATAGCCTTGGAGAAAGCTTTGGATATAGATATCGACGGCTTTTTCATCCTTATACAAACGAACCATGAAATCTATAATTATATCATGGAGCAGGAACGGAAGAATCATCCTGATTTGACCAAATTGAGCAAAGGATTGTTCTGGGACACTCGTATGGAAAAGATCAACTGGATTCGGAATAAGGAATGGGTTATCCAACGGACATTTGAATATGGTAACGAACAGGAAATAGAAGAAATAATACGTTTCTATGGTAAGGAGACTGTCAGGCAGCTCTTGTCACAAATCAAAAGCACTTGGAATAGTGTTGCTAGACAAAATAATTATCAAAAATATATTGCATGAAATTACATTTTGAGACAGTCTCTCCTTTGTTGGTAGAGATCTTGCAACGGATTACAGCCAGTCCTGTTTTTGATGATTTTGTTTTGATAGGTGGGACTTGTCTTAGTCTTCAGCTCGGTCATCGCAGGTCTATAGATATAGATTTGTTTACGAGTATGGACTATGGAATGATGGACATTTAGAGCATGAAGGTTTTCCTGAAAGAAAATTTTGCTTATGTGGAGAAACTGGATTCTCTTGATACCCCGGCAATGGGGTATTCCTTGTATATAGGTAACTCTGCGACTGAAAAGGTCAAAGTGGATTTCTTTTATACCGAGAAATTTATATTTCCTATAAAAGTAGTAGATAATATAAGATTTGCCGATATCAGGGAAATAGCTGCAATGAAGATGGGTGCCATTACTCAAGATGTTCCAAGGCAAAAAGACTTTTGGGATATACATGAATTGAGCGAAAAATACTCCCTAGGAGAAATGATCTGTTGGGCTGTCAAAAGGAATGAATGGGCTGTGTCAGAAGCAGATATAATAAAAGGATTTCAGAAGATGGACTCCGTTAAAGAGTCTATTGAAGGAATAGATTGTTTCCGTGGCAAATATTGGTCTTTGGTCAAGGATGATTTGCAAGAGATGATGGATGAATATATAAAGAACAAGAAGTGAAGTAATAATCGGTCTTCGTATTCGTCGGCGCATAAAAAGAGATATAAAGGAGATGCGTGCAGCACTGAATGATGAACTAAATTAATTGTGACAGCAAGCTGTCAAAGGAGGAGTACGTTTGTACTTCTCCTTTTTTAGTTAATACCAATTTATTGGGAGATATAGTTTGCAGGTGGGGAAGCGACTGATTCTTGGTTTCTTCCGACAGGCAAGTATAGCCATGGCGGTTCAAAGCATTGATTGTCCAATGCAGTAAAGTCTCATTGGCAGCTTTGACTATAATCTCCTGCTTTCCGTTTACTTTCGGGTAATAGACACCGTGGTCATAATCAAACTGTATATCGCTGCGTGAGAATAAAGTATCCATCCGATGATTCAGGATCATATCTTCCGTCACTCCGCATTGCAATCCTTTTTCTTTGGAAAGTAACCAAAGCTTGTCTGACAGGACCAAGGCTTGTTCTATGTCGTGGGTAGACAGCAGGACGGCTTTGTTTTGTTCCACAGCCAGATGGTGCAGCAAAGTCATGATTTCTATGCGACTTACTACATCCAGAAAAGCAGTTGGCTCATCCAGAATAATCAACGGGCATTCCTGTACCAATGCTTTGGCTATCATTACTTTCTGCCGCTCTCCGTCAGATAATTCTGCGGTATAGCTCTGTGCTTTGTGATCTATTCCTACGGCTTCCAATGCTTCTTTAATGATAGCGTGGTCTTTGGGGTTCAACCGGCCGAAGAAACCTGTATGTGGCTGGCGTCCCAATGCCACTAGTTCATAGACGGTTAGTCCTCCTGCCTGTGTCTTGTCCGTCAGTACAACGCCGATGGTGCGTGACCGTTCTCTCTCGGAATAAGTGTGTAAAGGATGTCCCAACAACTGTAAATCTCCTGCCAGGGAAGGTTGTGAAGCCGCCAAGGTGCGAAGCAACGTTGATTTCCCGGCTCCGTTTGCTCCCAGCAGACTGGTTAATTCTCCCGGATAGAGCCGGAAAGAAAGATGTTCATGTACTTTCTTTTCTCCTTTATTCGTTCGATAACCGATACATAAATCCGTTGCAGTAATGACAGCCTTCTTTTCCATCAGTTGAAATATTGTATTTTACGTTGGTTCACAATGACATAGATAATAATAGGTGCCCCAAGCACAGGGGTCACCGCATTTAGCGGAATGATGCCTGCTTCGCCCGGCAATATGCATATAAAGTTGCAAAGCAAGGCGATGGCTCCTCCCGTCAGCATGGTGACGGGAAGCAGGGAATTATGATTGGAAGTTCCCAGCATCAGGCGGGCAATGTGGGGCACTGCCAGTCCGATAAATGAGATGGGGCCGCAGAAGGCTGTAGTGATAGCTGTCAATAAACCGGTAGCAATCAGTAACAGATTTCTTGTCCGCCGAATGTTAACTCCTAAGTTCTCTGCATATCGGGTTCCCAGCAGCAGGGCGTTCAGTGACTTTATCAAGAGGATGGTTATCAGTAATCCTGCGGCAGTAAACAGTGAGAAGAAGGGCAGTTGTTGTAAAGATACTCCTCCAAAGTTTCCCATTCCCCAAATCATGTAAGAGTGCACTCCCTCGGCCGTTGCAAAGAAATTGAGTAGCGAGATGGCGGAAGAAGTGATATATCCTATCATGATGCCGATAATGAGCAGCATGATATTGTTTTTGATAAGGGTTGAGAAGAAAAGGATAATTCCCATCACAATCATGGAACCGATAAATGCACCGATCATGACCGATAGGAAACCGGATAGAGAAAACACGCCCGCAGAAATCGTTCCGGCACCTGCCAGTATCACCAGGGCCACTCCCAGACTGGCTCCCGAACTGATACCTAGAATAGAAGGATCTGCCAATGGATTATTGAAAGTGGTTTGCAACATCAGTCCGGATGAAGCTAGTGCCATTCCGCAAAGTAAGGCAGTGGTAGCCTGCGGCAGACGGGATTCCCAAATGATAAAGCTCCAACTGGCTTTCTCTACTTCGTTACCCAAAAGGGTATTCCACACCGCTTCGGCAGGGATGCTTACCGAGCCGAATAATAGGTTGGCTCCTATCAATGCGATGATAAGAAGCGCTAGTATAATACTGTATTTTGTTCCTTTATTCTTCATATATTAAGGCATAACTGATAACATACACCGTATGGGCGGATTGAATCCGCCCGAATGCATACAGCTACGCTATTAAATGGGCGGATTCAATCCGCCCCTACGGTGTACGTTGTCAGCTATCAGTCCGCTAATTTAGTGAAATATTTCAATTCATACCCTTCCAACAGGTTAGGATGGAATATTTTTATCAAATCTTTTAATAACCAGTCCGGATGAAAGGGAGAATCTTCGTAGAAAAGAACTTTGTTGGTATTGCATCCATAAATATTCCGTTCCTTGAAAGCGCGGAATCCGGAGTAAGGAGCATAGTCCTGTTTCAATTCCCCATAAGTTTTATCGGTAGCCTGATTGTACTTTATCAACCAATAATCCGCATTCTGACCTTTATCAAATACCGTCTCGAAAGCAAGGGGCACGGAACCACTATGTTCATCTGCTGCAAAAACATAGTTTACACCTGCATCAGCATAAATCCGTGCTGAGGTACTTTTTCCTCCGGGAACGTACCAGGCAGATCCGTTTTTCAGTTCACTGATTACGCTGGGGGCAGATGAAATAGGAGCGACCATTGCCTTCAAATCATTATAGTTCTGTTCTATTTCGGCAAACAAACTATCTCCTTCCTGCGCCCTGCTAAATAAGAGTCCATAGAAACGCATCCATTCGGCACGTCCCAGTGCAGAGGTTTCCATGTAGTCGGCGCATTCTATAATGGGGATATTCAACTTTTCCACACGTCCGTATCCACCGCTATTCTCAAAAGGGGAAAGCATGATGGCATCCGGATGCAGGTCGATAATCTTTTCTATATCGGGATTCATACCATTCCCCACGTCTGTTATCTTTCCGTTGCGGCAACCTTCCTGTATCTCCGGCAGCTTGATATATTGTAAATCGCATATGCCCCCGATGCTACCTAAGGCACCGAGTTGTTTCAGCAAACTGCAATGTACGGATGAGTAAACTATAGCTTTACTTAGAGGAGTACGGACAAGTGTCCCTTCCGGCAAGTCGGCGGGCAGGGATTTGTCTTTATCTACTAATATATAGGTATGTAATATTTTTGTTGTGTCCCATGGATTCCGCAAGCGAGCGATGGTGTAATCCCCTTCATCCGTCAATGACAGATTCTCTGCGTAATGCAAGGTGATTTCTTTTCCTGTGGTTGAGATAGAAGAATGCTTGCTTCCTCCACCGCAGGCGGAGAGAAGCAGAAGTAAAAAGATGAATGTTGCTAATTGTTTCATGTTATTTTTTATAATAACCGCCTGTTTTGCGGGCACCTTTATATTC
>Ga0192245_10242_pt1 | contig 26934 bp, 46 predicted proteins | sample Koala_Koa27_M3_FD_131238 | JGI IMG/M metagenome (GOLD analysis project Ga0192245, IMG submission 131238) | Enriched cells from koala feces incubated with labeled cellulose particles, San Francisco Zoo, California, United States - Koala_Koa2-7_M3 ...
TTTCTTTGCCGTCTTCTCAAATTCTTCGGGATATAGTTTGAATCGGGCAATCTGAGAGTAAGCAGGCAGTTGCCTGTTCAACTCTATGCGGTTTTCCTCCATAGCTTGCTCAATATCCGATTGATGTAAGCCATGTGCAAATGCATCATCAGAATCCGGATAAATTAAGGCAACCAGTTTATCTTGTTGCAGAATAACCAATGACTCTGATACATAAGGCATATTATTCAACTTGGATTCTATCTCCTCCGGATATATGTTTTGCCCCGATGACGTGAGCAACAGATTCTTGCAACGCCCTTTGATGTAAATGTTTCCCTCATCATCTATGGTAGCCATATCTCCGGTATGAAGCCAGCCTTCCGAGTCAATAACCTGATGGGTCGCTTCTTCATTCTTATAATAGCCCAACATCAAGTTGGCTCCGCGACAAATCAATTCTCCGGCAACAACGGCAGGATCATCCGATAATACTTTCGCTTCCATACGTGCCGCCACCTTTCCACACGATGCCAGTTTCAGTTCCGTCCAATGGCTGTGGCAGATGATGGGTCCGCATTCCGTCATGTCATAAGCTATGGTGTAAGGGAAGTCTATCATCTTCAGAAATGCCTCTACCTCTGCATTGAAGGGAGCACCGCCGATAATGATTTCGATAAAGTTGCCACCGAACACCTCCATCGCTTTCTGCTTGATAAGTTCTTTTATTTTATCACTGATAATAGGTACATGCAACAATAGTTTTCCCAGTTTATTGTCCACCTTAGGCAGAATATTCTTCTTGAAAATCTTCTCCACAATGAGTGGCACGCAGGATATGACGCGCGGACGGATTTCTGCAAAAGATTCTGCAATAATCTTAGGTGAAGGCATACGGGTAAGGAACCAAAGATGTGCCCCGGCCGTAAAGCCATATAGAAAATCGAATGTCATGCCGAATACATGCCCCAAAGGCAGCATGGATACAACTCTGTCTCCGGTTTTCAATCCAATCTTTTCTTTGCAATAAAGCACATCGGAAAGAATACTGCGATAGGGCAACATCACGCCTTTAGAGTACCCGGTAGTGCCGGAAGTATAGTTTATGATGGCAAGGTCTTCTGATTTTTCTTCCTCGTAAGAAATATCATCAGGACGAAAACGGCAAGGATACTTATGACCGAATATTTCATTCAGATGTTCGCGGGCATAAGTCAACTTTTCTGAACGGGAAACCGGTACTCCGAAGTCTTTCAACTCTACGATACCTTCCAAATGAGGCATTGCCATTTCGTTCAAGTTCTCCCATATCTGGTCGCCTACGAATAAAAGGCGTGCCTCGGAATGGTTCACGATATTATGCACCTGATCTGCCTTAAATTCATGCAAGATGGGTACAACTACACCACCGTAAGTGATAACGCCTAGGAATGTAACCGTCCAGTGGGCACTGTTGCGTCCGCAAATGGCTATCTTATCTCCTTTTTGGATGCCGGCATTTTCCAGCAAGATATGTATTTTCTCTATTTTACGGGCTACATCTCTATATTGCAGCGTAGCTCCTTTATAGTCTGTAAGGGCGTTTGAATACCAATTTGTTTTTATGCTTTGCTCTATTAGAGCAATAAAACTCTGTTCTAGTTCCATGATTACTTTTGCACATTTAATCAATGAATGCGCGCAAAAGTACTAAAACGAGGTTAGGGCAAAGGAAGATGAAACAGTCTTTTACATTAAATTAACGCTTCTGAGTTCTTTCTTGCAAGGTTTAGACGGTCATTAAAACAGTCCGGGAAATTATGTATCTTCCTCACTTAAAGTGGGTTTCGCCTTTATAATCAAACGTAAGGAAGGATCGTAGCTGAAGTAACTCCACATCCAGTCTATAAAGATGAACAACCTGTTTTTTACTCCAACGATGCTCATTAAGTGAATAAACAGCCATACTGCCCATGCAGGAAAGCCTCCGAAACGGATTTTCTGTAATTCTACTACGGCATTGTTTCGTCCGATGGTTGCCATAGAGCCTTTGTTATGGTATTTAAAGGCAGTCAGCGGGCGCTTGGTCTCTATGTTTTTCAGGTTCTTCACCAGGTTCATAGCTTGCTGAATGGCGGGCTGGACTACCTGGGGATGTCCTTTGGGATACTCATCGGACATCATCAATGCGGTATCGCCTATGGCAAAAATAGTGTTGAAACCTTCTACCTGATTATATACATTTACTTTCAGACGGTTGCCGGGACCATAGCACTCTGCCGGGAATCCGGACAAGCTGTTTGCCCTTACTCCGGCTACCCAATAGACATTGGATGATTCCAGGGTATTGCCGTCACTTAGTCCTAAGATATTATCTTCGTAACTTTTTACTTGTTGATTCAGGCGCATCTCTACTCCCAGGCGGGTAAGGTATTTCTTTACTTCCTCTGATGATTGTTCGGAAAAAGCGGATAGTAGGCGTGAGCCACCATCTACCAATATAATTCTCATCATGCTGATGTCCAAATCCGGGTAATCGTGGGGAAGAATGTATTTACGCATTTCAGCCAAAGCGCCTGATAGTTCTATGCCGGTAGCACCTCCCCCCCCCCCACAATGACGAAAGTCATTAGTTGCCGGCGTTCCTTCATATCACTGGTGTTCAATGCTTTCTCAAAGCTTTCCAATACTTGGTTACGGTTATGAAGGGCTTCGGCAGTGGTTTTGAGGGACATGGTGTGCTTTGCCATCTGGTTGTTGCCAAAGTAATTTGTATAACACCCGGTGGCAATGATTAAGTAATCATACTCCAATGTGCCGATGGATGTTGTTATCCTCTTACTTTCCGGGTGTACTTGCTGCACTTCACAGATACGGATATGGAAATCCTTATATCCTTTGAATATTTTTCGGAATGGGAAAGAGATGGCACTCGGCTCAATGCCCGAAGTTGCCACTTGGTAAAGCAAGGGTTGAAAGAGATGATAATTATTCTTGTCCAGCAGCACCATTTGGTAGTGTTGCCCTTTCAGTTTGCGTGCAATCTTTAATCCTCCAAATCCTCCTCCTACGATGACTACTCTTTTCTTGTTCCCTTTGTCGGGAATATTGGTTATCTGTTCAGTCATGATGATATTCGTTTTAGTATGTATGAATAACAAATAGAGGATAAGGAATGTTTTATATCGCCCTACTGAAAATCGAAGACTTCGGGCGATAGTGCAGGACTGACATAGCTGACATTCCGTGTTTGCAGCAATCTTCCGTCCAATGCATAGAATAATTGATAGGTGCTTACGGAATTATCTTGGTTTACGGTAATGATATAAAGCGGGGCACGTTTAGGAAATGCCATCAAGTTGACATCATTTACAGTCCATGTGGAGTATTGACTGAGGGTAAAGTCATTGTAGACGCTGGGGGTGAGCTGGTCGGCTGTTTGTAAATCGGTATTTGTCATCACCCATTGGGCATTGGCATTCATCCATACTTTCTTTTCAAAGCCATTTAAAGTAAATGTGGCTACATAGTAATTCCCCTGTTGGTTCCAGGCCACTTCCCTGGCTTGCGGATACATCTTTTTTAGGGCTGCGCTGAAGGCAGCAGGTGAGACGGCCGATGCAATGGTTGCCAACATCCATGCAAGGATAAATATATAATAGGCTCTTGTTCTCATCATTCTTTCCATGTTTTAATATGGGTGTTAGAACAGTTTAGTCATGGCTTTTGTTTGCTTGCCGGCAGATAGTGGAAAAATATTCGGCAAATCTCTTGTGCATAATCTTTGTACGTTCTATCTTTGCCACCCGGAATTAAAAAGATGATACAATGGAAACTTATGATATTTATTTTAAAGATGAACATGACTCAGCTAATAAGGGGTTCTCTATAAAAAGCAAGGAAAAGGCTATAAGAATGGCTGAAGATATGTTGGCGGAAAGAAAAGGTTACGTGAAAGAGTTTGTAGGCGGAACGATTTCTGTTATATGCAAGGAAAGCAAGGAAGAAGTGTGGGTTAAGGAGATAAAGGAGGCTTAAAAGTCCTTCTTTTTGTAGAACTTACCATTGAGATATATTTGCCCTCCAACAGTGGTGAAGTTTTCTGTCTTTCTTTCCATTCCACCCAAACTATTCTTTGCTCCGTAATCCACAGTGAATTTAACTGTATACCCATTATCTTCAGTTGTGTATGCTTCTTTATATATTTCAAGCGAATTTGGGTCTTCTAGAATAGATTTTAAATAGGCTTTATATACATCTCTACCCTTATCTATGTTACTATCGCATGATTGAAAAACAAGAGGTAATATAGACCGCTATTTTATTTATTCATAGTAAAATAATGAATATATTTTTTGTTAGTGTTCATATTATTACTATATTTGCATAGTAATTAAGTCCAAAGCGTTATGAGTTACAAATCAGTTAAAGACGTTGTAACGATGTTGCTTGAAAATGGTTTTGAATTAGTGGGTCAAAAAGGTAGTCACATGAAGTTCAGAAAAGGCAGTAAGGTGGTTATCGTACCGAATCATAACAGCAAAGGCATTGAGAAAGGCACTTATTACAGCATTTTGAGACAAGCGGGGCTAAAGTAGCCTCCTTGTTCTCTTCATTTAAAACATAGGAGGTAATATGAAAACAGTAGAAGTAATTGTTGAACATGCAGAAAAGAACTTGAGTGCTTATATTGAAGATGCTCCGGTTATCACTGTTGGTAACGACATGAAAGAGCTTGAGGATAATATGAAGGAGGCAATTGAGTTGTATTTGGAAAATAATGCCAATTCCTGTGAAGTATTATCTGGGGAGTTTGAACTAAAGTTTAAGATTGATGCTGCCACCTTTATCAACTATTATAGTAACATATTCACTAAAGCAGCATTGAGCCGTATCACAGGAATTAATGAACGTCAGTTGTGGCATTATGCTGCCGGAGTGCATAAACCCCGGAAACAACAGTTGGAGAAGATTCAAAAAGGTATTCAGTCTTTGACTAAGGAACTCTCTGCAATCAATTTGTTGTAATTATGATAGACGTTAAAGAATTAAGAATAGGAAATTATGTCTATTTACAGAGTAGCAAAACTCCATATAAAATAACAGAAGTTGGATATAGTGAGATTATCTATTTTGCCATGACAGGCAAACAGCTTGAAGTAGGTCTATAAGTATCCAATCAGATAATTGAAGCCGTGTTCCTTGATTGGTTCACGGTTTTTTCATGCTCTATTTCTTTAGTTTCACGCCTTTATTTATGTTATTTTCCCACAATAGCCTTATTGTGGTTTTCTATCTCTCTATTAATTTCCCCTTCCCTTTATTCCGTGTTTATCCCTGTTGTCATCTACCCATTTACGGGCGTATTCGATAAAATCGACCTTCAAAGATCCTTCATATCTCATATTTGAATGTTACCATATAATCGTGTATATTATGTTGAAACAATTTCACGCAAAAGTAACGTTTTGACGCAAAAGTAACAAATAAAAAAGATACCACCCTCGCAAAAAAAAGTTCTCCAAACGCTTTGCAGTATTAATTTTCTGTGTATCTTTGCACCGTTACCACTTTTCGGGGCATTAGCTCATCTGGCTAACTTTTACAGCGCATTATATCATTGTAAATCAATAGATTATCTACTATACAAAATCCCCATTGGGCAACTATTGGTCAACAACGGAGAAATTGTTGAAAAAGCCGGGGAATGATGCCCGGCTTACATTATAGGCTTTGTTCCTTTGCTGATTTTAGGCGTAGGGTTATATTCTGCTTCCGTTCTTCTTTTCTCATCTTCTTCTTTGAGGTACTTGTTTTTTATCTCTTTGATGTCATTTGTCATTCGCTTCTGTTAGGTGGAAACAATGGGCAAACAATACTCGTTTTACCATTCATCTTCCTTTGTATTGTTTCCGAAGCCGAGTATCTTATTTATTATAGCGTTTAGCTGAGCCTCGGTTAGCAATTTATATTTCTCCTTTTTAGGATTTACATTTCCTTTTTTTGAAAAATCCATTTGCTATAAACGAAAAATTTCTCCCATCCAATCCTTCATATACAGTTTCGTCAATAATAGGAGCATCAACTTTTATTTTCCCATCTTTAAAATGGAACATTAGGTTATAGTAGCCGCTATAAACAGAAACTGGGCATAATGGCAACTTATCACAAGTTATGGCATCACTATATGCCCTTATTGATATTGAAGTATTTTCCACTTCACTCATCACCTCTTTTGGTTTTTTGAATAATGAGTTTATATTATTCTTTATTGTTATATATAACTTATCACAAGGGACACCTTCAAATGAAACAACCTCATACTTTTCTCCATTTTTGTCTGTCAAGAAAGTGCCATCTTGCTGCAACCTAAAGGATACCTTCTCTTGTGAAAATGAATAAATCGAAATAATAGACATCGCTATTAGAAATAAAATCTTCCTCATAATCTTAAATATTTAGTTTGTTCTTTAATTCGTTGAATAAATCGGGATTTTCTAATTCGCTCCAATAATACTTTTTGTAGCCATCCCGATCAAAACTATCCTTCTTCTCATACACGATAATAGATAACTTATCACAGAGAACAATAACAGTAGATTCAAGTAGGTGAGCGTATGAACGCGCCTGCAAGAACGCTTCCTCTATTTCTTGATTATTCTTCATATGCAGTTTTGCTTCAATCAGAACTTTGGCCTTTTCTTCATCCGGTTTATTGCCGTAGTGCAAAGCATAATCGGGGAATATCCGGTGTCCACGTCCGGCATGAATCGGTAGCTGCCGGATGAAGTCTTTGTTTTCATACCATCCCATAGAATTAAGTAATGGTTCCAATAACTGTTGTTCTACGTCTCGTTCTATTTCTATATTTATGTTCTTTGGCAGTGTAGGAGCATATAGTTTTGGTAGGGTATCTATATCAAATCCTTTTGCTTCTATCATACGCAGGAGTTCTGAATAATCCTCACTACTCATTGACCAGCCGTTTACTCCTTGAAAATTCTTTCTAATAAGCGGATGCTTGGAAAAGTATTCATCAGCCTGAAGCTCTTTCAAAGTAATATGCGGAATATCTATCTTCCCACTTATGTAGGTGTTACTATAATAGCGAAAGAATGGATCTATCACTCCATCTGTTTGAGCTATCCACAAACATGTTATTGCGCTAACTGGTGATGTCTCATAGTGAATTAGAATATCACCCTTCTTCGTTTCCTGGTTCGACTGCCAAAATCCGGTAGTCCATTGCTCGCCATACCCTCTAATCAATCCACCTATAAACCATGCCTGTGATGGTTGAGGAATATCACTTTTCTCTTCTGTGTGCAAGAGGTTGGGTGCATAATCGTACATGAATGCACTCAATTCATCGGGTGTTAAATTGTTTTTCGTCCTAAACAGATAGAATACCTTGCATAGCTCCCAGTAGTACATACATCTGCTTTTGTAATCTGGCTTTTGGGGAATAGGCGGCAACTCTATATCGAAGTAGTCAGCCAACTTTTTGAGTTCATAGAACCTGTCAATGTACAAATATGGAAAGAAATATTCACCAAACAGGTAGTTCAACTCCATTGATAGGAATGGGATGTATTCGAGCATTGAGTCGAAATCTCCTATCTTCAATGCTTCTTCATCTTCTATCCGTAATCCTGTGGATATAATTTCTTCGTATATGTTACCTGCTTTATCAAGTGATGGGTATTCTATATTTTCGTAATCGGATACCTTATAGCACCAAAAATCTTCCAAGATACTACATACAACTTCCTCATTGAAACTTTCTCTCAATCTTGGGTTGTACTTCTCTAAAAGCCGTTCTTCTTCAATCCATTCTTTCCTTTCCAAAAAACTGGATATGACAGATTTTCCTTCTGAAGAGTTTTATATAGATTCCAAAGGTATTTGTTGAATTTCATAGTGTTATATTTGTGTTCTCACAGATAGTATATTTTCTATAATAAACAGTTTTCTTATCTTACTTTTATGCAATTTTATATCGTCATATTTAGGATTTTCGCTACGAAGAATAATATAATTTTCTTCATCCTGTTCATATCTACGAATATATTTTATCATTCTATATTCATCTAAAAGTATTAAATATATTTGCCCATAGAATATTTCTTCCCAGTCAAATATCTGCCGGATAACAACTCTATTCCCATTGCATATTACTGGCTCCATGCTGTCGCCATTAGCTGTTACTATTTTTGCGGTTTTGCTTATTTCCGGTAAATCCACAGAACCAATAATTCTATCTTCTGCAAATTCAATATCTCTGTTGTTTGTTCCGCAGGTTGCATCTATATCATAAACCATAGTTCCATTAAAAACTCCTTCTTTAATATCAGAGTTAGATATTTCTATAGTTTTTTCCTGTTTGTTTATATATGAACTTTGTTCATTTGTTTGGATTTGGAAAACATCACTGATTTTTTTACTCATAGTTTCATTGTAGGGTACACGACCATTTATCATATCGGATATATATGTCTTTTTAACCCCCAATTTATCAGCTATTTGGGATTGGTTGATTGAATATTCATATTTGATTTTATCAATCAGTCTTTTAAATTCTTGATTTACAGGCATAAAACATAAATTAACTATTTGTATATGAAAATAGTTCATATACTGTGTTGATTATATGAATTAAGTTCATATCTTTGCATCAACAAACAATTAGATATTGAATGACACAACAAAGAAAGTCATTTTTTCTCTGATAGGCAATAGTATAAACATATTAAAATACACGATTATGAGCACGAATTTTAGAAACAGCATGAGAGAAGTAATGAAGAACGCGCATAGATTCTTCAAAGTAACAGGTGAAAGTTTCTCTGAGTGCCTAAAAAAAGCTTGGGCGGTCTTCAAACTTGCAAGGGCTATGAAGACTAGAACTGTTCAGTTCTTCTATCAAAAAGTGAATGGCGAGGTAAGACAGGCTTTTGGTACAATGAGAGACGAAGTGATTGCTGATAAGATCAAAGGTAATGATACCCGTAAAAAGAATGAAGATCTTCTGACCTATTGGGACACAGAGAAAGAATCATTCAGATCATTCAAAAAGTTCAACCTTATAAAAATAGCTTGATATGAACGCTTACACGATTAACCAGCAGTTGGATAGCCTCTATAAAGATTTAGAGGCAGCCCACAACAACGATGAAAAGACTGTTTGCCTGATGTTTAACGCTGATAGCAAAAAAGAGGTTATCCAGTTAATAACTGACGAGATAGACAGCCTAGAGGATGAATTGAAAGGTCTTGAAACCTGTGAAGATGATGGCATGGATTACGATGCCTTATGCTATTCACAAGGTATCAGCCGATACGCATAATACACGATTATGCAACGCACGACAGTTTGCGTGGACGTAGAGAATATTCCACGCAAGCACTATTGATTAAGCTCTTTGAAAAGTATGTGAAAGCCTTTACAGCGTAATTCATAAACTGTTTAGGTCAACCAAAGATAACGAAATATAGAAGCCACCATAGCAGAGATGCGGTGAACGGTGGTAAGGCTATATGATTGAAATAAAATTTACTTTCAGCACCGAAAATCATCTTTACGGTAGCAAGTAGTTTGGATTGGGTGTCAATCTCGCTGAAAGGTCTAGATATAGCCTGTACTGAACTGAAATAAGGTTCTGCTATTCGATTAGGGTATAGGCACAAACTTTAATTTACACGATTATGAAAACAATTCAATTTATCTTATCCATACTGGCAAGTATATGTGCTGCTGGTATGCTATACGGGGCTATCACGACTTACAGCCCTATGAAAACAATCTCCGTTACTATAATGAGTATTATATGTGTAGGGTGTATATCTCTTATGAGAATGACTTATAAAGAATTGAAGTAATTGACTAATTCATAACAGATAAATAATGGATAGAAAGCAAGAAATATATGAAGCGAACCCATATGGCAACAGTAGCGATATAGGATATGGGAAAAGACTAGGGTTTATTACTGGCGCTGAATGGGCAGATGCCCATCCTAAGAATCCGTGGATAAGAGTAGAAGATCGATTGCCGGATGAAGGGCAACATGTTTTATTCATTATAGAATGGCGAGGGGTTCATAAAGGTTACTTTGCTGGTTCATATAAAGGGGGCAAATGGGAAACAGAAGAACGTACATATAATACTATTTCTTTTTATGGAATAGTTACCCATTGGATGCCAATACCGAAGTTTAACTAATAACAAATTAGAAATGAATTTAGATGATGCAATAAATGCTATGCGTGAAGGGAAAAAGGTAACACATAAATACCTTCTTCATACAAAAACTAAATCATTACGTATTATCGGTAATAATTATGTTGATGAGGAAGGATATATCCTAAATAATTTCAGCGTAATGATGCAACTTAAATCAGCTTGTTTTAATGAAGGCTGGGAGATCGTTGAAAATAACTAATGAAAGAAAGAAAGAATATGAGTAAGAAAAGATATTTCATAGTGTCATACAATCATGGAAATGGGAGCGTTCATGGCTCTGGACAAACGAGTTTTACAACGGACGGATGCTACTTGAACCAGCAAAAAACGATTGAGTTAATAAAACCCACAATCCGTTATGAAGATGCAGTAATTGCTATTCAAAACATCATTGAACTGTCCGAGTCAGACTACAATGATTGGATAGCTGAACAACAAGATAACGAATAACAATAAAAAAGGAAATTATGGAAAGATTTGAAGAAATAAAACTGGGAGCATGTTCCCATTGGAGCAATGCTCCGTACAAAGAAGAGGTTGAAAAGGGCTATGTATCCGGCACTGCACTGGCAAGAAAAATAGCATTAAGAGCGTTTGCTTCAGGTGCAGAATGGGCAGACGCTCACCCTAAGAATCCGTGGATAAGCGTAAAAGATGAATTACCTCCATTCGAGAAATACGTCTTATTATGGAACAAGAATATTAATGAAGTTCAGACACAATACTTTGAAAAAGGGTATGATATAAGAACATTTTGTGACTGGTATCATCTTTCTTATTGGAGATTGGCTGATTTTCCCCAATAACCATCAAAACAATAAAACTATGAACGAAAAAGAATTAGCAGAATCTTCTTGCCCTTTCTTCGGGCATGGGGATGAAATGAATGACTACGGTCACTGCTGGAACAAGAATGGCGAACCCTGCATACAGAAATGTAACGGGCTGTTAGCTGATGGTGAGACTCCATGTGCATATAGGGCTGGTGCCGAATGGCAGAAGCAGAAAGCCATTGAAGCCTTCAAATTTGCTACTAATGGCTACTTTATAATTGGTGGTACTGATTATTCCGCCAATAGATTGAGTGAATTTATTGATAAACTTAATTCATAAAAACAAGAAAGGAACAAAATGAGAAAGATATTACAATTAGAACAGTATGAGTATGACAAGCTCACAGAACTTGCTAAATTAAATACGGAACAAGTAGAAAATCGTGCTATGGAGTTGTGGGCAGAAAAGGCGGTAGCAGAAATTCGTATCAAAATAGATATGGGAACTGATTATGACGATACTTATTCCATAGACTGTAAAACCTATATGTTTTATAAAGATGAGAAATTCCAAATCCCATCTGAACTTAGAGAACGATTTAGTAAAATTGTAAAGAAGGACATAATGCGGAATATTGAAGATACGTTTGGAGATTTAATCAAAGCGGTAAACTTGTTTAAACGAAAGACAGCATCTTTGAATCAAACTAAGTATTTGCTTTGGGGAATAGCTGCTTCTGGGTGGGCCGCTTTCGTTGCTTATGTGTGTTTACATTAATTCAAATCCGAACAGTAATGAACTTCAATGATTTAAAAATAGGAATGACGGCTTATCACAGAGATGTGTATAATCATAGAGAACCTTTAAAAGTGGTAGGTATCACAGAAACCGAAATCAAATTGCAAGGAGACTTCTCTGGTGGAACACATAATGTTATACAAGAGGCATGGCTCCCAATTAAAGGAACATCTGTGGTGTATAATTACGACTACAAAAATTATTGCCGTGAACAAGCTGTTATCATAGAGGAGCTTGCGAAACCTATTATTAATAGAAATCAGAATAATACGGTAAAAACTATGTTTGATTTGTTAGATATGGTTTTTAAACTTACTAATGATGCTTCCTTAAATGGAGTGTTATAACCCTCAAATAAATAAAGAAAGGAGCAAAATGGAATTAGATAAAATATACAATGAAGATTGTTTAGAAGGGATGAAACGTATTCCTTCCAATAGTATAGATGCAATAATAACAGACCCTCCATATTGCATCGGGACAACTAGCAATGGGTGTAAGGGGAGCTTTAATGATAATAACCTAATCAGACCTTTTTTTGAAATATTGTTTAAGGAATGGTTGCGTATATGCAAGAATGGTGCGGAGATTTATATTAATACGGATTGGAAAACGTACCCGTTTTTTATACCCTATCCTACAGAAGTACTTTAATGTAAAGAATCTCATTGTATGGGATTATGAATGGATAAAGGCAGGTTCTCACTATCGTTTCTCTCATGAATTTATAATATATGCAACGATAGGAGATGCTAAACGTCGATTTTCTCCAAGCGAGCGAGATGTATGGAGAATTAGGCCTATTAATTTCACTAGTCCTAACAAATTACATAATGCTCAAAAACCGTTAGAATTAATAGATAAAATGATTCGGAATAGCAGCGTGGAAGGTGATACTATATTGGATTGCTTTTCGGGCAGTGGTACTACTGCAGTTGCATGTATTAACACGGGTAGGCATTTCATTGGTTTCGAAATAGACGAAAATTATTATGCTATTTCTCAAAGGAGAATTAAAGATGTTATTTCAGAGCCGAAATTAACAATGTAAATTAATTCAAAACGAAATATATATGAACTAATTACCGCAAAAAGGTAACCCTATAATCCGGTATAAGGGCATGAATATAAGTGCACAATAGTCATGCAAACCAGCCGGGTGGTAATATCCGAAAGTAGCATTATTGGAATGCGTGTGAGGTACAATTAGTTGTGACTTGCTATATATCTATTCATTTACTCACAAGAAGCAGGTTCGATCCCTGCCTTTTCGGACAAATATTTTAAACTTATACGATTATGTCAACAGTAGAAGAATTACAAAGCATGACGCACGAAGATTTAGTAAGGCGTGTGCAAGAATTGCAAGAGGATAACAAAGAGTTATCGAAAGAAAAGGAAACATGGTACAAGTCTTGGAATGATTTACAGCAGAAATTTAATCACTTCAAGAATGCAGTTAAGAGCATTGTTTTGATAATAGAATAACTATTTGTCGTGTTTTATTTTGTGTTTGTACTGGGTGTACCGTCTGTGAAGATAGTGCACCTTTCTTATTTGGCAGGTTAGCTCAGTGGTAGAGCGTAGTTGTACGGGAATTTGCAATTAGGATCAGGAGTTCGAACCTCCTACCTGCCTCTAATCATTAATTAAAATCATTATTGTTATGAGAAAAAGCAAAGAAAGACTGAAAATAGAGTCCCTAGACATTGGAGGCGATGTTAAGTTTCCGATTAGTATGTATGTAAAGATTGCAAGAGTAGTTACAACTGCTAATACTACAGATAGGGCAAAAGGCTTGATAAAGCCAGAAGAAACAAGGTACCGAATTGACAGCCGGACTATTCCTAATAAGATTATTGTAAGGCGAGAGTTATAAATCTAACCCAACACGATTATGGAAAGAGTATTCAACGAACTTACGCCCGAATGCGAGATTACAGCACGAATGTACGCACAAGGGTATGAGAAGAAAGAAATTACCAATTTGAAATGCAGGGCTGTTAGCACGATAAACAACCAATTGCAAAAGGCTTTTGATGTTTTGCAGGTCAGAAATGGAAGGGAACTAGCAACAATGCTATATGAACGATTGACTGGAATGAAATTCACGATGGACTTCTCTCCTATTGCACGTTCAGTTGTCGCCTGTTGCTTGTTATGTGTGTTTTCTCTTTCACTTTACCACGAACAGGGTGAAATGAGAAGGTCTAGAAGAATTAGAGTAGAACGGGTAGAAAGATACAGACGATATGACGGTAATACTTGAATTATTTGAATTTAAAAATATCTGTATGAGCATGGCGGAACTTGGTGCAGCAGCAAGCGAGAAAAAGCGTTCGCCAGTTTCTGATGAAATCAAACAAAGAGAAGCATATCGGTGGATAAAGGCGCTTGGATATGAACCAAGTTTGCTTGATAAGTTGGAAGAAGAAGGTTTGATACATAAAAAGAGAAAAGGTACTTCTAAAAACTCCCCTTTGATTTACTCTAAGTTTGAAATTCAATCCGCCATTAGTGCTTTGAGAATGAGTAAATATGTGAATAAATAACCCTTTAATTTTTACGATTATGAGTCTTATAAAGAAAAGTAATGAATTAGTAATACCATCAACAATCAAAATGATGGTTTATGGTCAAGCAGGTATGAGAAAGACAACTACTGCCTTGAGTGCTCCGAAGCCTTTGCTGTTGGACTTTGACAACGGTGTGAAGCGTGTAAATATGTCACATTTGGATGGCGTAGATACCGTACAGATAACATCATGGAATGATGTACAGCAAGTTCTACAAGAAGATTTGTCTATCTATCAGACCATTGTTGTAGATACTATCGGTAAGATGATGGACTTCATCATATCGTATAAATGCGGCACACGTCAGCCCCAGATAAGAGATTGGGGTGGTATCAATCAAGAGTTTAGCGGATTTGTTCGCAACCTGTCTAATCTGAATAAGAATATCATCTTTGTCGCTCACCGGGACACAAGAAAAGAAGGTGACGATACGGTGTTCATACCGGCCTTGCGCGAGAAGTCATATAATTCTATTGTTACCGAACTTGATTTGCTCGGTTACATGGAAGCTAAAAACGAGAATGGTCGAGTAAAATGTACTATCACTTTTGACCCGACTAATCGAAACGATGGAAAGAATACCTGTAATCTGCCTTCGGTTATGGAAGTTCCTACCAATCTGGATGCTAACGGCAATCCGATAGCGAAGAATGACTTTATCACTACTAAGGTTATCAATCCTTATCTTGCTATGTTGGCAACAAAGAAAGCTGAAAGCGACAAGTACAACAAAGTCATTGAAGAAATCAAAGAAAGCATCGAGTTCATAACAGATGCGCAATCAGCCAACGACTTTGCGGCACATATTAATGACTTTGAGCACGTTGGTAGCTCTTTGATGATGGCGAGAAGTCTGTTCGCTGCTAAGGTTAAGACTTTAGGGCTTACATACGATAAAGACGCAAAAACTTACAGCGATGCAGCAGCCTAAGTATAAATTCTATGCAACCATCCTTGATTCTTTTTGGGGATATTTGAATAGTGATGCTGTTTGGGAAAAATACTGGGGGTGGTCAGAATCACCTCCCTATACTCCCGAAGAATTTCACGAGTTGCAGTTTCAAGAACTGATAGACCGTATCAATCGTAAACCGTTTGATAGTGAAGCTGCTGACAAGGGTACTGCTTTCAACGCGGTTATTGACTGTATGATTGAAAACCGGAAATCCGAAACGGTGCAGGTTGAGAAGGTATATAAGGTAATACGCGAAGGAGCTTGTGATGAAACTGGCAAACCTTTGTATTATGATGAAATTCCAACAAATACGGTTATAGGATTAAAAGCAACTTATAATAATCGCGAGTTCGTTTTTCCTATATCTCTTTGTCGTGAGTTTGCCAATTACTACAAAGGCGCATTAACCCAACAAAGAGTAGAAGCGATTCTTCCAACCGCATACGGTAATGTACTTGTTTACGGAGTGATTGACGAACTTATGTCTACCAGTGTTCACGACATCAAAACAACTGGTAGTTACACCGTAGGAAAGTTCAAAGACCACCACCAGCATCTTGTTTATCCATTCGCCCTTATGCAGAACGGTTCGGATATACGGACGTTTGAGTATAATATCGTAGAATTCAACAAAGGTGGCTATGTGGTAGATACCTATACAGAGACATACGTTTTCAATCCGGAACGTGATATACCTGTTCTCACTAATCATTGTGAAGAGTTTATCCGGTTCCTAGAAGAAAACAGAGATTTAATCACTGATAAAAAGATTTTCGGAGGAGAAAACTAATGGCAAATCAAATAACCGGACGGATAATCGAAATCGGTCAGACCGTCCAAATACCATCCAAGACCGGAGGAAATTCATTCACCAAACGGGAATTTATTCTTGATGCAACTACGTATGATCCTTATACAGGTGAGCGTAGTGAGTATGAAAATATTCTACCTTTGGAGTTCTCAGGTGACAAATGCGCTGAACTTGATCGCTATAAAATTGATGATGTGGTAACAGTCTCATTTGTATTGCAAGGTCGTTCTTGGACTAACCAAGACGGAGAGCTTAAACGTATGGCATCCATTCGATGCTATAAAATAGAGGCGCGTGGCGGTGTATCGCAATCCCCACAGACAGCATCGGTACAACAACCAGCACCGCAACCTACTTGTCAGCAACAACCGCAGAACTTTCCGCCTCCGGTTGATGCAAACGGTAATGCAAAGGACGATTTACCTTTCTAAAGTATGTTGTTCGACTTAAAGAATGAATATCAAATACCCAAGTTCAAGGAGTATGTAAACAAGCTATTTAGTGAACGTGCGGTGGTGGAAGTGAAAAAGAAACTCCCTAACCGTACGCTCGCACAAAACTCTTATTTGCATCTTCTCTTAGGGTATTTCGGCAGTGAATACGGTTGTAGCCTCGATGAAGCTAAAATTGATTTCTATAAGAGGACTTGCAACCGTGATTTGTTTGAGCGAAAGGTAGTCAACAAGAAAGGTAAAGAAGTAACCTATTTACGAAGCTCTGCTGAACTGACAACGGGCGAAATGACCTTATCTATTGACCGCTTCCGTAATTGGAGTGCGGCACAAGCTGGAATTTACCTGCCTGCCGCAAATGAACATCAAATGCTGATATATGCCCAGCAGGAAATACAAAGAAATCAAGAATTTATTTAGTCATGATAGAAACAAGGAAAACAGAGGAACGGTATGTAGCATCCGACCCTCGCAAGATGCTTAATATGTACCTTGCAAAACGTGTTCTCAAAACATGGGAAGAATCTTTCATAGATGAAGATACCGGAGAAACGGTAAATATTGAACGGAATGAAATTCTGTTTGACCGTGGTACTTTGATAGACCAAGACATACTGGCGAAGATTCGTTTCAGCATGGAAGCTGACGGAATAAAGGAAGTGGAAGTCAGTAATCAGAAACGCTTGGCGTTTGAGAATGAAAACAAGTTCTTATATCCATACCTCGCACAAGCGCAGATATGCGATAAGAAGTACAAATTTTTGCTTTATGCTACCGGATTGGAAAATGTTTGCCTTATTTTGAAGGACTACATAGAGCTTAATTATCAGTCGGGCTTTACCCTTACAATGGCAAAAGAGTTTGATTCATGTATTATCCTCACAGATAACTTGAAAGAGCGTAAAGTCGATGATGTAGCTTCCGCTTATCTCAAAGACGAAATAACAATGGAAGAAGCTCTCGAAGAAATGGATGAAGAAAGTGAGGATGAAGAAAGTAAGCCGGACGAAAAGAAGTTCTATCAGATTGAAACTAAAGTTACTTATGATGAAGAACAGCATACCCAAACGTTTGTCGTGAACACTTTCAATGTTGACCGAGCTATGATGCTTATCACTCATTGGCTCAAAAACAAAGAGGAAGAGTGTGAGAAACAAGCCAAAGAGAAAGGACACGAGTTCAACAAGCGTGAAATTCATGCGGCTATTGAATCCGCTAAACCTATTCCGGTTGGACGGTTTATTCCGAGAGAGTTTTCTATGGCTTATATAGATTGAATCTATCCCGTATCAGCGTAGCGAATATCTGTTACGGGAACAGTCTTGTATCAATGAACGCACCACTCTTGGAAATTTGAGGTCGTTATGGGAGCGACCAATATATGAAAGAGAGTAGTAGATTGAGAGAGTATGGTAGAAACCCATATAAGTCCAAAGGGTATCAATCGAGGTGGATTTCCACAAAATCATGTGGCAGTTGACGGTGACAACATGGCGGTTCATGATGTTGGCAGCACGGAAAGACGTGCAACATGGGGATGCGCAGTGGAGTGCTTTTGACTTTCGAGAGGTGCACATGGTAGAAAGTACGGTACGTGAGATATAAGGAGTAATTAACCTTAGAAGTAGCGCAAAAGGATATAGTCCTTGATTGGGTGTTCGAATCGCCCCATCTCCACATAAATGTGAGCTACACATAAATGGTAAGGGTTAGTGAATAATGATTGTTTGCCCCGGAGAATACGCTTCGGGGCTTTTAATTGAAAAGTATGGAAAACTGGCAAGAAATAACAGATTTAAAAACAAGCATCATACGGCACTTTCAAGAAGAAGTAGGCGTATCGTATGACTTTAGAGATATAATAGACAATCTCGATGATGATGAGATTCTTGATTCTATCATAAGTTGGGCGAAAAATAACGGAGTAAGAATATTTAATGACAAGATATGCCGTACTACATAAAGCGAACTAAGGCTAAGAAGAAAGACAAGCCTTTACCTCTGTTTGATAAAGCAGGGGTGACAACAAAGAAGAAGCCGGATTTGAAAGCTAAACTCGATAAGGAGTTTTCCCTTTTCATCCGGCTTCGTGATTGTATGCCTAACGGTTATTTCCGCTGCATCTCTTGTGGGCAGATAAAGCCATTCGGACAAGCCGACTGTGGACACTATTTCAGTCGTACACATTTGGCAACACGGTTTGATGAAAACAATTGTCATGCCGAGTGCCGACACTGCTTAACTCCGGACCACAAGGTGTTGATGCAAGATTTAACGTGGAAACTACTTGGAGAAATCAAAAATGGTGATAAGCTATTCGCCTTTGATGAAGAACGAACACACGGAAACTTTAGACGTTACAAGGTTGCAACCGCAACAAGCGTTCAAAGAGATATTCAAGATGTTTATGAGGTTGAGCTTGAAAACGGTGATAAGATTAAAACTACTGCAAATCACAAGTGGCTTGCAAGGGAACGAGGTTTGACGGCGTACAAGTGGATTGAAACGAAAGACCTTTGGATAAACGGTAAGAACTTGGAAGGGAAGCGTAAAAGTGGCCCTCATACAGGCAATGTTACATCTGTTGTATGCAAATTATTTCAAGTGGTTGAACAAGAACTTTCTTACGATAGCGGATGGATTGCAGGAATGCTTGACGCTGACGGCCATATATGCCAACAGAACATTAACGAGAGAGACGGCGTACATCGTTACGGATTTCGTGTAGGAATAGCGCAATGTGATAAATACATTGATATTTGCAATCGAATAAAAGGACTACTTGAAAGGTTTACTGGAAACCATAAGACTTGCAGGCAAACAATGGATAAGAAAACAGGTTTCGGCAGTACTTGCACAACTTGGCAGTTTTTGATAACGGGAACAAATGTTGAAAAATTGCAGTTTCTTATGCGAACACGTCCTAATAAGATTGCCAAAGTTGATATAGAGAAACTTGGAAAGTTAAAGTCGCAGTACGACACCAAAGTAAAGAATATTACTTATCTCGGAAAACATGAAATTATCGTATTGGAAACAGATACGCATACCTTTATTGCTAATGGCTATGCTATGCACAACTGCAACCGATTTAAAGCCGACCACTTGGAAGGCTATCGGGTAAATCTCATAGCTAAAATCGGGCAACAGAAATTTGATTTGCTGAAAGTGAAAGCTACTGGTATTTCTAAGATGTCGGATTTTGAGTATGAGCAGCTAATCAAATATTACAAGGCACTTAATAAGAAATTAAGAAAGGAGAAAGGCTTATGAGTTATGTATTGCGTGATTACCAACAGAAAGCCTCTGACGCTGCCGTTTCTTTCTTCAACAACAAAGCAAAGAAGAATAATGCTATCATGGTTCTGCCTACCGGTAGCGGAAAGTCGCTTATCATAGCAGATATAGCTGCAAGGCTTGACGGACACACCTTAGTGTTTCAGCCCTCAAAAGAAATCTTGGAGCAAAACTTCAAAAAGCTATGTTCATACGGTATTCTTGACTGTAGCATCTATTCAGCTTCTTTCAACTCAAAGGAAATAAGCCGGATAACATTCGCCACCATAGGCAGCGTGAAGAACCATCCCGAATTATTTACCCACTTTAGAAACATCATCGTGGACGAATGCCATCTTGTGAACCCCAAAGAGGGAATGTACAAGGATTTCTTTGAAGCGGTAAAATGTAAGGTACTCGGTCTTACTGCTACCCCTTACCGTCTTTCATCCAGCCGTGATTTTGGTTCTATGCTGAAATTCATTACCCGAACGAAGCCTAATGTGTTTTCAGAGGTTATTTATCATGTACAGGTATCAACCCTATTAGATATGGGCTATTTGGCGAAACTGAATTACTTTTCAATGAATCCTTCGGGATGGAATGAACTTAACTTGAAAGTAAATACCACTGGCGCTGATTACACAGACAGGTCAGTTCAGCGAGAATATGAACGAATAGATTTCTATGGTTATCTCGTTCACATTGTTCAAAGATTGATGAATCCGAAAGCAGGAGGAAAACGAAAAGGAATACTGGTATTTACCCGTTTTTTTGAAAGAAGCGGAGCGGCTTACCTGGTCTATACCTGGAACCGCAATCGTTTCGGGCGATACTCCTAAGAAAGAACGCGAACATATTCTCGAAGCATTCAAAGCTGGCGAAATATCTGTTGTCGCCAATGTCGGGGTATTAACCACCGGCTTTGACTATCCAGAGCTTGATACGGTAGTCATGGCGCGTCCTACGATGTCGCTTGCTATGTGGTATCAGATAGTCGGTCGGGCAATCCGTCCTCATCCCTCAAAAGAAGCAGGTTGGATTATAGATTTATGTGGAAATGTAAAGAGGTTTGGTGAAGTATCAGATTTGCGGTTGTTTGATAATGGCAATGGGAAATGGGCTGTTTACTCCAATGGAAGACAATTAACGAATGTTAGATTTTAAGAATATGAGTTTTAAACCTAAATAATATGGCTGGCAGACCTACCAAACAGGGAATAGATTATTTTCCCATGGATGTCGGTTTCTTTTCTGACGTTAAGATAAGGAAGATTTCAAGAGCATGTGGTTCTCAATCTACTTCTATACTTATTTGCTTGCTATGTAATATCTACAAAGATGAAGGATATTACATTTTGTGGGACGAAGATTTGCCTTTTGTTATTGCTGACACAGTTGGGGTTTCCGAGGGCGCAGTAAAAGAAGTATTGATAAAAGCGTTGCAGGTCGGTTTTTTCGACAATACGCTTTATGAAAAGCATCATATTCTAACATCTTCTGGTATTCAGAAACGTTTTCTTCTTGCAACTTATCAACGAAAAGAAACTACTATAATTCCTGAATATTTAATTGATTGCACAAATAATTCAATTAATCATGCAAATAATTCAATTAATAACAGTAGTAATGAACAAAGTAAAGTAAAGGTAAAGAGAAAAGAAAGTAAACCTAAAGAAACCTCTACTAACGTAGAGGTAAAGAAAGCCGAGCAAGCCAAGAAACTTGCCGCAGCTAAAGCTGCTACACTCAAACGAAGGGATGTTTTTTATCAGTCTTTAATTCCGTATGTAGAAAGATACGGGAAGGATATGATACGTGCTTTCTTCGACTACTGGTCTGAACTTAACAAGTCAGAAACCAAAATGAAATTTGAAACTAATCAAACGTGGGAAGTTGCTAAACGCCTTGCCACATGGAATAATAGAGAAAAATTCAATGGAAAATCAAGTAATTCAATATCAACCACAGGAGCTTATACCGGTGGAAGAACTGCCCAAGACAAAGCAGCAAGCCGTCAATCTCTTGAAGACCTCGCCGATGCTATATTGGGACAGCATTAAGCCAAAAACTGTACTTGACGTATTCAATCCCGAATTACCTTCAATTTATACCATAAGTCAAGTGTTCGGAGAAGTAAAACTACAGGCGTTAATGGTGAAGTGGATGAATAGTTTCCTTAGATTCTACTCCGTGAATGGTTCTATGGACGCTATACAGGTAGGCGACACAATTAATCTTATCATTGAAACTTATCCGCACTATACACAGGAGGATTTCAAGTTATTCTTTAATATGGCAAAAAAAAGGTTTGTTTGGTCAGATATTCGGCCGTATGGATGGTGAGGTTATAATGAACTGGCTTGCAAAATACGACATTCACCGTGATACTGTAGCTTATAGTGAGAGCATTAAAGAAGCTGATAAATTCAAGAAGCTTGCTTCTCCATCAAATACTAGTGGAGTTTTTTATAGCGAATATCTTAAAATCAAACAACGGGCCGATGCAGGAGACGAAGAAGCTATTAAAATGCTTATGCCGCCATGAAAATAACTATCTACTGGCTTAGAGCAACTTTAGAAGGTAGGACAGCCCAAGAAACAATATCTCTTATTTGTGACAAACTATCACTCCCTAAAGGTATGAATATAAATCGGGAAACCTCTGTAAATGTATCAGAAGATATTTTCAAAAGACTACAAGAAGCAGAAAAACAAGGATTTATTAAAATCAGAATCAAATGAGAACAGCAGACGGATACCCTGTAGTATGTTATGGTTCATATTATAAGGGACATAAGACAGCACATAGAATTTGTAAACAGTGCGGTATCTACCAAACTTCCAAGACCAACACTATCAAGCCAACTTACCGAATGGAAGGAATACATAAAACGGGTAGTAGAACCTGCCCAATATATGAACCTAAAAATACACGATTATGCAAGGAACAGACAAGTTAAACACGAAAACCAATCTCGTGTACGTCTTAACAGACGTTCTAGAAACCAACCTGCTAGAAATGCAGGTGGAATTTAAGAAACAAGGATTCGAGTTACGCCACGATGCAAAGAGGAACTTCAATACCGCTATTGCATCCATCAAAAAGTTAAAAAGAGACTTGGATTCTTGTAGTGATTCAACCCAAGAGAATTTTGGCAATGATGCGGACGTAGTCAACGCTTTACTACTTACCATTATAGATCGTTGTGGAGATGATGATGAATTTGCATTCAAGCTATTCAATTATATCAAATCATTCCCATCAAAACTGAATATGGATCTACAGCTAGATGGAGCATTTGAACATTTATTTAAATAAGAACAGAAATGAACTTTTGCTCACCTCATTTATAAGGTGAGCAAACTAAAAACGTAACAACAATGAAGTATAGAGTAACATACACATTTCAACATGAAGTTTCTGTAATTGTCGATATTAGAGACAAGAAACTTAATAACGAGTTCGCCAAACTTGGTGAAGTGCATTCTGACGAAGACTTCAAGGGGGCATCTGACCCAAGGTGGAAAATTGAAGAAAAAGCATACGAAGAATATTCCGGAGGGAACTGCGAAGAAGGAGATACAACTATAATTGATAGATCTATTGAATTAAAAGACCCCTTATAACCATCCTCCGGAACGAACATGAGCAGAACCAATTCGCTACATTACAACCTCTGTCAGGAAGCCGCCAGATGGTTGAAAAAACAACGATTCGCCGGTTATAAATACATTGCCGTCGAACTGGTATGTATCGCCGCCGAGAACCCAGACGTATGGGGAACAAACGGCTGTGTGTCAACCATGATCGAAGTAAAAACAAGCCGATCAGATTTTTTAAGAGATAAAGAAAAATTCTGTCGCACTCATCAGGAACATGCCATTGGCAACTATCGCTACTATCTTTGCCCTGAAGGGATTATCAACCCTACGGAATTACCGGAGAATTGGGGTCTGCTATATTGGAATGGTAAGGAGATAAAATTGATCGTTGCCGCCTCTAAGATTCAAGTAAACAACACTGGAGAACTAGCTATTCTCTGCTCTATCATGCGCAGAGAGGGCATTAAGCCCCAAGTATTCAATTACAGATAATATTAACCCTTTAAAATGATACAACCAAAGCATTACAAGTATTATCACCCATCCCGTCCGCCAAACCGCGGAAGGATTATATTAACCGTTTCCGGCAGGAAAAACCGCTTGAAGGAATCTACTTCACAGATTTCATACAGGAAACACTTGTAAAGAGAAGCAGGCGCAAGTCTGAACACTATGCAGCAGTATATGATGCGATAATAAAACATATAGAAGCTTTTTCGAGAGAGTATGACTGTGACATATATACCAATTCCGTTACCGAGGAGTTTTTGGATGATTTTATCATCTATCTTGAGGAACAAAGATTAAGGCATAATACCATTGTCGGGTATATCGAGAAAATACAGTCACTCGTCCGCCGGGCATCTCAATATAACTACGCAGTAGACAATACTTATGACGAAATTGACTTGCTGGCAGAACCGACTAATGCGGTATCCCTCTCAATGAATGAGATCACAGGGATATACTACTACAAATTCGAGAAGCAGGATAAGAGAAAAGCCAAGGAGCGTATCAGGGACTTATTTGTCATAGGTTGTTTAACTGCCCTTCGCTATTCTGACTATTCAACCCTAACAGCTAACAACCTACAAAATGGATACATCGTAAAGCGCACTAAGAAAACCAATGTTGATGTCAAGGTTCCGGCACATGATTATGTGAAGGAGATCTTTGCCAAATACGGCGGAAACATCCCTAATGGTTTGTGCATCCAATACGTCAACAAATACCTGAAAGTGATAATGCGAGAGATAGGATTGAATGATCTTGTTACTTATTCATTCACTAAAGGTGGAAAGTTGGTTACTGTTACCCGTGAAAAATGGGAATTAATCAGTAGTCACACCGCCCGTAGGAGTGCTGCTACGAATATGTACTTGACTGGGCGCATGAAGACTTTTGAAATAATGAAACTTACCGGACACAAGACAGAACAAAACTTTTTCCGATATATTCGATTAACTTCGGAAGACACTGCACGATCAATATCCGGCGATAGTTTTTTGGAGAAAGTAACCATAATTTAGAATAATGATAATCCTTATTTTAGAAATCAATTAAAAATTAAAATAGCAATGACAGATTTAAACCAACTCCGTGACCGCGTATATAAACGCGTTTCTGAATACGGATTCCACGATGAAGAACTGAGTAATGAGCATTTGCTTTGCCTAGTAATATCTGAATTGATAGAAGCTGTGAAAGCTTATAGAACTGAATGCCATGCTAATAAAGATGAGTTTGAAGTATGGATAGATGGTCACGATGGAAGTAATGAAGCATTCATTCATGCCTTCAATAAGTATTTGAAATATACCGTCTCAGACGGATTAGCATATGCCTCTATCCGCTTATTTGATTTAGCTGGGCTGCGTAACCTCAATCTTAACAGGTTTGCGCTTGTCAATGTGGTTTCAAAGAAAAAAAGCTTCACAGAGAATATATATACCATAGTAAAGGATATTATGAATTACAAATATTCATTGGAAGAGCAAGTCAATTATACCATTACACAAATATTCGCCTTAGCCGATATACTTGATATAGATCTCATGTGGCATATCGAACAAAAAAATGAAGTATAATGAGTTACGCCCTAAGTTACACGGAAAGAAATACTGAGCATGAAAATACGAACAGCGAAAAAGATAATGGCATTCGGTCCGAAATCTCATTGGAGCAAAAGCAGAACCAGACGATCTAGGGAACTTCGTCCCAAGTATATAAACGAGCGTGGGATAATCGTGTGCCCCAGTTGGCATGACATAGATATTATAAGACGTGCCAATACAAGACTTCATAAATGGATAAGGAAAGGAGAAAAATCATGAAAGTAGAGAATTTGCGTATAGGGATGAAGGTGGTGGAACTACTGCCTTCTCCGCAAGGAACGAGAGAATCAATCCCAATGGATGTTGTAGCCATATTTAAAGACGGAGATGCATATCTCGATTTTGAAGGAAATGAAGGAGATATTTGGGAAGCGAAAGCAGAAAACTTAAAACAAGTGTGAACTATGAGCAAACTATATAAAGTAACCATTCTCGGAGAATCATTCTTAATTGGATGGTTCTCTTTTTCTTCACATTGGTATAATAGATTAAAGATCATAAGATGAAAACATTACATTTTCAAAGAATCCCGATAGGAAGTACAGTTTATTGTGATAACCAACCTGTAACCATATTAAGTAAAAGCTATGCAATTGCTCTATGCGATGTAGATGGAAAACGGGTATATATCACTTGCTACGACTTAGAAAAGAAACCATTCGTCAATACGAATGAAGAAGAATAAAAAAAGAGCCAGCCCACGCACGACCATGAACCAGCTCCCTTACACGATTATGATGCAAATATACTATTTACTTTTAAAATAATCGTGTTATGGAACTGGATTTTAACAAAATAATTCGTCTTAAAAAGATTAGAATTGAGAAATCTGAATTATCAGAAGAAGAAAACTCTCTCACCTCTCCTGTCTTGACTGATAAAAAACTAATTCAAGAAATTTATAACGCATTTATAGAAGTGCTGAATGAGAAAGACTTCCCTCCATGTCTTGAAAGTGTTACCCAAAGAAAGAAATTCATCTTCATTGTCCTGTATTTATTTTCGCCAAGTACACTTGCCGGTGGCAAAATGACTGCCGGGTTACGTGAGGAAATGTCCCGTGTTTTAGGTATCCAGTCAAAGAGTACAATTTCCGACAATCGCGCGGATGTCGTGTTTCTCTATCAGAATTATGGGGATTTTAGCGAAGATATAGAGTATCTTTATACCGAGATTCTTAATCGGTTGAAAATCAAAGGGCTAATCAATTGAAAGCCGGAGTTTAGTGCTCCGGCTTATTTGTAAATTTCGGTAAAAAACTGGCGATTAATCTATCAACATAACTATGGATTCTGCCAAGTTCTTCTATGTACTGTGGCTTTTCAAACGGACCGCACCCTTCTTCGTTATATTCGCGTAGCCCCTCAATTT
>Ga0192245_10243_pt1 | contig 26674 bp, 20 predicted proteins | sample Koala_Koa27_M3_FD_131238 | JGI IMG/M metagenome (GOLD analysis project Ga0192245, IMG submission 131238) | Enriched cells from koala feces incubated with labeled cellulose particles, San Francisco Zoo, California, United States - Koala_Koa2-7_M3 ...
TGATTAAACGGAGATGCTTTTTATATTGAATCCATATTCTATTTCAATAAGAACTTCTCTGCACGTCCCGGTGAAAAGAGTTCCCACAATGAGGCAACCGTCCAACCCGGAGCAAAGATATCATTGTAATATCCCTTACCATTACGACCGTAATCCCAGTTAGTGTGTTGGACAACCTCAGGGTAATAACCTACTTTGGAAACACCACACATATGACCCTCATAGGGAAGCAATTGACGCATGGAAGTGGAAATGACCTCAGCAAAGTCTGAGAAACGAGCCTCATTGAACTCCTTGGAAAGCCAATGTAACACATCAGCAAACTCAAAGATAAACATATCAATATGGTTATTCTCAACAGACACATTACCCCAGCCACGGGTCTTCAAACCGATATCACCCAACATCTGACCTTCGGCAAAGGGAACATCCCAGGTGTAATACCAGGACAAGGCGAAATAAGCAGCCTTCCTGCAAAGTTCGGCATAGTGAGCACGCTCCGCACCTTTAGTAACCAGAGCAAGGTAATAAGTGGCAGTAGCAGCATAAAGGGAAGCTTCCTTATCCTCACAATTAGCATCCAAAGTGGAAGAGAAATAATCGGATTTAGAGATAAGCTCATTCTCCAGATAATTAACTGTACGTTTGGCACTCTCCAGGTAACGCTTGTCCTTGAAATACTTGTAGGCCATTACCAGAGGCAAAGTAGCCGAAGGAGTACTGCCACCGGTACCGTCTACGATAGAGAAATCATCCTTGAACTTGCGGGGGAGGCTACCGTCAGCATTCTGAAGACGGAGGAAACTGTCCAGAATTACCTTCAGACGTTTCTCCCATTCGGGATGTTTACGCTTGTGTTGCTTCTCGTAAGCCAAATAATTCAAAATGGCATACACACCTTCTGATTGGCGGCGGATACTGAGCTTAGGCTCTTTAAAATCACGGTTATAATGGGCAACCTCATTGAAAAAGCCCGCAGGAGAGAAACCGCTTGAAAGATAAGTATCAAAGATACTGTTAGCACTGTTCACAAGTTCAGGACGGTTTTGCTGGAAACCGTATTCCAATGCATTGAAAGCATTTAGCAACGTACGGCCCACAAAGCCGACTTCAGCAACATCCGTATTATCGCAGGTAGCTGTCTTCAGCTCAACACCGGAATAGTAATGGGTCGGAGTGGTATTCACATGACTCTCCACAAAGAAGTTGCTCAACACTTCTTTCATACGGTTCACCGTATAAGGAGTATTGACTGGTTGGGGACGGTTCGTATCATAGCAGTACTCCCACGTGCGTTGTACGCACTCGGAAAAGTCGGCAACATCAATCTCGGACAGTTCCCAGGTCAGGTTAATGCTATCACCCTTGCGAAGCAGCTGGAAAGCCTCAACGGAAGGGGCAAGAGTCAATTTACGGATATAAGTCTTGGGAGCTTCCTTATAAGGGAAACCATAGGAAAGGACAGTCATGCCACCTACATTCTCGAAACCCGTATAGCCGATGGAAGTCTCACCGGAGACAATGACCTCGCCTTCTTTGTGAGTAGCCAAAGCCTCCTTGTCAAACTTGTCAATACGGATGACTGACATGGACTTGCCTTTACTTGAATTGAAGGCGGCAGTCAGAGGACTACTCAGACGGTCTTCGCGTACCAGCCAGCTATCAGAGGTATGGAAAGAAGGGGCCTTTTCGGGAGAACGAAGATTCTGGCGGTACCAGAAACCGGGCATATAGAACTGGCAATCGGAATGACGGTATCCGGTTTTTATTTGCTCGCCATAATTGAAATAAATAGTATCCAAGGCCGTGATGACAACGTTAATACGCTGCTTGCCATCTTTATCAACTACCTGGCGGGTAATAACCAATGGCAACTGCTCGGAAGACTGGCAGGTATACACACCGTCCTGCTGCTTCTGGAGAGTCAGTGAATAGTGCCGGGCGTCATTACCCGGAACTTTTAAAGAAATAGAGGTTGAAACATCTCCCAGAGAATGCTCCATAGCCCCTACATTTGTAATGCCCGCTAAAAGCATTACTCCAAAAAACAATCTCTTTAGTCTCATAATCGCATTTGTTTTATAGTTGTTAGAATACTGGTTTTTCTGCCTCTATTGATGGAGAAGTACCCTTTACAGATGGCCATCCATCTTTCCACTCAATCTTATCCATCAGCAACATACGTCCTTCGGGATTTTTCACGCTTACCGCATGATAGAAAAACCAATCATTACCGGCATTATCCGTCACAATCTCAGAATTATGGCCGGTGCCTACAAAAGCACTATTTTTATGAATCAGGATTTCATGTTTATTGTCGAGCATACTCCCACCCTTTTTATCAACATAAGGGCCGAAAAGATTTTCTGAACGTCCTACTACTGTTGTATATGTGCTGTTCAATCCTTCACAGCAAGTACCTATTGAAGCAAAAAAGTAGTAATAACCATCCTTCTTATGAATATAAGTGCCTTCGTAGGCTGTTCCTGCCACTTTTTGGGGTGTAGCACCTTCTTTAAGGAAAAGTCCATCATCTGACAGCTCGATAGCATAAATGCCGCGGAAACTGCCCCAGAAGAGATATTTTCGTCCTCCTTCCTCTATATAGAAAGGATCAATAGAATTCTGCACATTGATTTCATTGCTACGAAACATTTTCCCATGATCCTTAAAAGGGCCTTCAGGCCTATCGGCAGTAGCACATCCGATGCCACAAGTCCACTCGCCTCCCCAAACGGACATGGAATAATAAAGCACGTATTTATCGCCTATTTTATTAATATCTGGAGCCCATAGTCCTCCTTTGGGTTCAAAGTCCGGACGAGTATCATTTGTAAAAGCCGTACCCACATATTCCCAATCTACTAAATTCTTGGAACGATGAATAGGCAGATTACGAATATTTTCAGTAGCATATAAGTAGAAATAACCATCCTCTTCTCTGATAACAGAAGGATCAGGCAAACTATAGTTTATAATCGGATTATGATATACATTCTTCGGTTGATTTTCCGGATCATCTTCTGTTTTTGACGATGATGAAGAACATGCCGCCAAGCAACATAATGCCGATATTATAAATAACTTTTTCATCAGAACAAATATTTATGATAAAAAAGAAAATGGAGGTATATTTCTCACAGCAATTCACCATTCTGACTTTGCCGATCCTATATACCTCCAATATTCTTTCTGCACTATAGCGAAAGTGACTGATTAAATTTTATCTTCATCAGCTACGGCTTCTTCCCAAGTATTCCATATAGGAGTAGCAGGGTCGTATTCTGTATAACCTACATTCTGCCACAGCTTGGCATTTTTATTAGCCTCAATAGCATTATAAGGAATCGGCCAATAAATATTATGCTTACCCATAATGAAATTAATGTCTGTTTTAGTGGCATCAACACGAATCGTTACGCCCTTGTTGTACATACCTTTGCGTACACAACGTTGGTACCAATAGCTACCACCTTCCAGATCTGTACCGGTTTGTTTGTCAAAAGTTTCCACATTATAGGTATTGCCCCATTCATCAGGTCTTCCACTGCGAGCCAGACAGAGAGATACACGAGTCAACTCTACATTACGCCACTCTTCATAGAAAAGCTCACGTGCACGTTCGTCCATGATATCACCGATAGTCACATTGCCGGTATAGAGTTCAGAACATTGTGCACGTTTTCTGATGATATTCAGGCCATCCTTGATAGTCGGATCACTCGGATTAATGTAGAATTTAGCTTCAGCACGAAGTAAGTATGCTTCTGCCAAACGATAGAGATACCAATCGGCAACACTACCATCGGTTGCTCCTTCAAGACCATTGTTTTTAATCAAACCTTGGTTGACTACATCATTCAGACAGAAGATGTAATGAGGCACATCATACCAGCGCCGAATTGTGTCGGAACACAATAATTGTCCCTTTGCGGTGATCAGCACAGGCTTTCCGTCTTTTACACCGTAGAAATCTCTATCGGAATAAAGCATAATGTTCTGTCCATAAAATTCAGAATCCACATTATTGCAACGCAAATCTTCCATGTGCATCCAGTTTCCGCTTTCTGCACTATGACGCAAATCTGTTTCATCCATTTTACCGTTTACAGCCCACAATCCATCTTGATAGAAAGTACTGGTACGGAAAGTTGCAATACCACGTCCTAAGCCACGCATATAATCATACTCTACACGGTATTTACTATTAGTACGGTCAGGGTTATACAACGCTTGTTTGCCGTCGGGCATCTTGATTCTACCATCAAAGAAGAAAGGATACATGATACGCATACTCAGCATCGGGATAAACGATTCGGCCGCCACACCACGGTTAGGCATACCCATAATAACTTCCTTGTTAACAGTAATCAGTTTATTCTCCGGACGATGTAAATCCCAAATCACATTACGTGTAATAGGCCAGGAAGTAGGTTCACCACCTTCAAAGAAGGTACCAAAATTATTAGTCATCAATGAATAACCGGACTGATCAATCAGAATATCCAGCTGTTTCTTTGCATCCTCATATCTGCCAAGAGCCAGATATAGCTTGGAAAGCAACATACGGCAGGCTCCCTTATTCACCATACCAATATACTCCATATCCTTTTGTTCAGGTACCCACTGAACAGCAAATTCCATATCAAGTGCCATCTTTTCCAAGATTGCATCCCTATGAGTAGAATGGTAACTCAATTTAGGAGATGATGCTAATTTGGTAAGTAAAGGTACATGCCCATACTGGAATACTAATGCATAATATCGATAAGCACGATGGAAATAGGCACGACCAATATACTCTTTCTTCAACGTCTCATCCATAGGGACATCATCTATAAACGAAAGCAATGTATTAGCATTTCGAATGCCTTCATACCCTTGTCGCCAAAAGAAATATATGCTGTTTGTACGACCTAAGTTTTTTTTCTGTACTTTGATCGCTATTCGAACGTAACATATTATCTACATTATCAAGGAATCCTGATTTATCAGTCGCAGCAGGTACCATCAAATCAGAGAAAGTGTATTCTGTAGCCAACGCCATCATCTCACGAGAATCTTCACTCACATAGTTTCTCTTCAATTGACGATCGCAGATAGCCAACACAGACCTAAGACCATCTTCTGTAGTAAACACTTCACTAGGCTTGAACATGGCTTGCGGATCAGGTTCCAAAAAGCTCTCTTTACAACCGGTCAGCACCATTGAAGCTCCGGCCATCAGGATAAATCCCTTGCAAATAAATTTTTGAATATAGTTTTTCATATTTATTCTTGAGTTAAAAGATTTAGAATGTTAAGTTAAGTCCCAGTGTCCAAATACGAGAGGCATAATTACCTGTTTCCGGGTCACCATAATATTCCCAGTCCTTAGAGCCCCACACGGCAGCATTTCGAACTGTAGCATACACCTTAACACGTTCAATATCCACTCTCTTAGTCCACTGTCTGGGCAATGTATAACCGATTGAAATGTTTTCCAAACGAACAAAAGAACGGTTATAAAGTCTGCGGGCTCCCTTAGCACCTTCAGGACCTTGTGCTTCAATACGTGCATATTTATTGCTTGGATTATCTACTGTCCAATACTCTTTAGCTTCTTTATTCACTAAACGGTAAGTCATACCACCACCATCATCGTCATTGTTCAGATACATACTTTCCAAGCTCTTATGGCCCATACGAGAGTAAATATTGATGGACAATGTCAAATCTTTCCACAAAGTAAAGTCATTACGCAATGCCCAGGTTACGGGAGCTGCCGTTTGTCCTTGAAATACTTTATCATCATTATTATAAATAATCTTCTTCAAATTTCCATCGGCATCATACTCATCGTTAGCCGGATTGTTCCATACCTTTGGATCACCCGGAACCTGACCATATTTCTTTGCTTCATCCACTTCATCTTTCTGCCAAATACCGGTCACTTTATAATCCCAAATGGCACTGATAGGTCTGTCAATAAACCAACCGTTACCCACGTAATCAGCTTCTTTTTTCCCAATCACATTGCCTGAAGCATCCAATATATCTTCATAATCACCATATAGATGTTTAATGCGATTCTTATTGTATGAAAGACTGAATGTTGTGCTCCATTGGAAATTCTTATTATCAATGTTCAACGTGTTCAAAGCGATTTCAAAACCATTGTTATCAACTTGTCCCAAGTTGGTCGTGATACTCTCAAAACCTGTAAAGTTAGGCAAGCGCTGTCCCATAATCATATCCTTGGTACTCATGCGGTAATATTCCAACGTACCGGTTATGCGGTCATTCAAGAAACCAAAGTCCAAAGCAAAGTTCCAAGATTGTGTCTTTTCCCATTGCAGATTCGGATTCTCCATACGTTGAGCCATCAAGTAACGCATCAAGTATAAATCGCCAGAAGATGTAATATAACCCTGCATCTTTCCACCACCCGGATAGAGGTTAGCAAGAGCTTCATAAGGATTAGCAAGCGAACGGTTACCATTCTTACCGAAAGATACACGCAACTTACCAGTACTCATGATATGATTGTATGGCTGGAAGAACTTTTCATTAGAGAAAGTCCAAGCCAAACCACCAGAAGGGAAGTAAGCGTAAGGATTAGAAGAGCCGAAAGCCGAATAACCATCACGACGCATAGTGAAAGTAGCCATATAACGGTCATCATAAGAGTAGAATAAACGAGCCATCAAACCATCAGCAGTCTGATGTGTATCGTTACTTTCAAAACTACTAACCGACTTGTCACCATTTTGCGTATTATGGAATCCAAGTACATCAGACGGTAAGATGTTGCGAGCTTCAATACGGTCTTTCCAATATTGAAGTTCTTCCGCTTCCTGAGCCAAAGTCACAATAACATGATGCTTATCGGCAAACATTTTGTCCCAAGTGGTGGTATTATTCAAAGACCAATCGAAACGTTTAGCTTGCTCACGATTTGCTCCACGGTCATTCGGATTAGAATTCGGTCGTTCGGCAGACATGAAGTAACGATCATGGAAATACTGCAAACGCGGAGCGGCATTGAATGTATAAGTAATGCCAAACGGCAATTTCAATTTCGCATTGAAAATCGTATTGAATGTAGTATATCCTTTCTGCAATTCCAAGAACTGTTTTTCATAATACCAGTTTGTCAGATTATTACGGTCATACTGGAACATCAATGGGTCTTGTACATAATTGCCCTCATCATCCTTAAACACAGCATAGGGACTGTTCTCCATGAAACCACCTTTATTCATACCGATTTCACCATCCGTACGGTCTTGAAAATTGATATTAGCGCCGATTTCAAACCAGTCTGTTACCTTTGCATTCAATTTAAAATTTGCACGAATAGCACGATAAGTATCGTCTACAAAAGCGCCCTCATTACGCAAGAAACCCAATGACATATAGTAGTCAATCTTCTCACCGGCACCACTGATACTGGCATTATAATCCTGATTGAAACCCAAACGAAATGCTTTGTCCTGCCAGTCCATTACTTTACCAGATAAAAGATTATCCATCAAAGCTGTATTAGGTCTAAAGCCCAAACGTCTTGCCCAAATGCTCAAATCTGATTCTCCTTCATCATTAGTAGTATAACCTCTCCATGCTTCCAAAGACACATCGTCAAGGTTGTTAGGATTGCGGAAGTAACCCGGCTTTGAAGTATATTCATTACCCGCTCTTGAATAAGCGGCATATTCACCGGTTTCTGCATTTACACCATACATATTCTTTTCTTTCCAGTCTACATAATGTTGCAGATATGCTTCCGGACTCTGCCATCTGTCGCGATAAGCAGCCTTTTGAGTCAATCCGACACTGGCTGTAAAGTTAATTGTCGGCTTGCCTTGCTTACCCTTTTTCGTTGAGATGATGACAACACCATTCGCAGCACGTGCACCATAAACAGCAGCAGCAGAAGCATCCTTCAACACATCAATCTGTGCGATGTCATCCGGGTTAATTTCAGAAAGCTCACCATAAAAAACATTCCATCAAGGATAAGTAACGGGTCATTGTGCCCACCATCGGTATAAACAGAACGCTGACCACGAATCTTCATTGAGCCACCACCTTTAGCACCGGCATCACCTTCACCATATCCTACTGTCAAACCTGGTGTACCGCGTAAGATATCCTGTACTGTCTTGGGGTTATCATTAGCTATCTTGTCCGGACGTACTTGTACTACGGACCCCGTAAGGTCTTTCTTACGCATCGAACCATAACCTACAACTACCACCTCTTCCAGAGCTTGGGAATCGTCTTTCAATACAACATTCAGAGGCTGTCCTTTATACTCCACTTCTTGGGTCACCATACCAATATAAGAAATTACAAGTGTAGCACCCTTTGGCCCATTTATCGAGAAGTTACCATCGATATCGGTAATGGTACCTGTAGAAGTTCCCTTTACCTTAATATTCACACCCAACAAAGGTTCCTTATTAACATCCGTTACAGAACCCTTTATTACAACATTCTGAGAATGTGCTGCAAGTGCAAACACGCAAAAAAATAAAAATAAGATTTTCTTAGACATGTTTTATAGATATTAGATTAGAAATACTACGGAAGATGAATGTTCCGTATTTTTTATTAATACAGTGTCTTGCAAGCAAATTTTTAGCTAGCAAATTAGATTAATCAAAAATTGTTTCTCTTTATACCATAGGCTTATTATTAGATTTAACATTAAACGAAATTTCTGTTTTTCACGAAGCAAAATTATCTCTTTACAAGAAATAACGATAGAACTATCTTTTCAAGAAATGCAATTATAAAGCCAAAATATGCCCCTACAGCTATTTCTCGGCAAGATTATAATATATATTTTCTATATAGCGAAACTTTTGATAAAACTGCATACTATTTAGTATGCAGTTTCTCTTCAAGCATCTTAATGAAATATCCGCCCACCACCGAACGAGCTTGGAAGCCTCGTTGTTTCGGACTGTCTGTAAAGACCCAATCAGACATTGGAATACGGTCAACGGTCTCATTCATAAAGCTATAAACCGGATCAACAAAACTTTCAAAAGTAGCCTTATCCTTAGCCATAGTAGCAGTCCAGATAATCCAGTCAGTCTTGGTATATGTTTCACGACTGTCAAGCGGCAAACCATAACGATTTTGCTTGGTCAGATAGTATGCAATTTCCGTTTCAGCCACTTTCTCCGGGAATATCTGCCAATTCATCAGTTTATCCCATACTAAATTATACTTCTGACTCCAAGTACCTGCCTTGTCAAATGTCAGACGGTAGTGGTCGCCATCATCGGCCATCTCTACCCATTGGGCAGCCATTTCTTTTGCTTTATTTGTATATTTCTCAGCGACTTCAGTCTTTCCCAACATATTAGCCAAATAACCATAAGAAGCAACACCCAATATAGCTTTTATAGAAAGATTGGCATTGTGAGCAAAGTGTCCTGCAAAATCATCTGTACAGAGTTGGTTTCCCGGGTCTTGGCCATATTCCACCAGATAATCAGTCCAAGTGGTCAATGTAGCCCAGTGACGGTTTGCATAGTCCGCATTTCCCTCTATGGCAGCAATGGCAGCAGTCACCAACAGCATATTTCCACTTTCTTCCAAAGGCATATCACCACCGTATGTCTGTCCGTTAGCCAGCGGATATGTACCTACGTCATGGGCAGCAAACGGTTTAGTCCACTTACCACTTTCACTGTAGTAGAAAATATGATTAAGTAACCCTTTGGCCAATTCCGGATTGTAAAGTAAATATAAAGGAGACGAAGGATATGTAATATCAACAGTTCCAATAGAACCGTTACTGAAGTTTTCCTTAGAAAGGAACAATAATTCACCGTTCGGAGCTTCTACAAGTTTATGGGCAGCTATAGATTGACGATAAGCTAATGCACAAAGTTCAGCATACTTACAACCGCCCACTGCGGTAGCTTCTTCCATCAATTTCTTATCAAAAGCAGCACAATCTTTCATCAGTTTCTGATAGTCAACCGCAGCTTTCTGGAACTGAGATACAATCGTTTCTTTCCCAGAACGATTCCAATAAGGGCGCAAATTGTCACCGAAATATTGGATGGAATAAATATCATCATATCCCAGCATCAGATAACCATCAGCATTTTTTGTTTCACCTAACGAACATACCAAAGCCAGTTTATCATAACCATCAGTAGCCGGTGCATCTAATTTGTTCTCCAAAAAGCTCTTACGCAAAATCTTGCCATCACCGATACCATAAGTCGCATTATCCTTTTTACCAGCTAAATAAAAATAACCCCAGTCAATCCGGACATCATCCCCTCTCTTTTTCAGAATCTCCTGACTCTGGCTTCCGGTACGTAAAAGCAGCAAATCGCCTTCTTCAAAACTACCAGCTATAGATTTCTGATGAGGTACATCAACCGCCCATTGCGGAGAGGCTTCGAAATACAAATCCACCTGATGCTTTTTACCATCTCTAGAAGCAACTTCATACGAGAGATAATTAACCGGACGAGTCATTAAATCCAGATTATCCATAAACAAAGGAGCAGTAAAAGTCAGTTTCAAATCAACTGGCCCACAAATAAATGTATAATAGGTTTGCATAGCTTGTACATCTACCGAAGTTTGCTCGGCAGTCTGTTCAAAGCAATGATAGTTTTCCTGTTCAACCAATAGTCCAAAGTCCAGCAAGGCATTTCCCACACGATTGTAGCAATATGCAGCTATCAAGTTCTTCCCTTTCTTCAAAGAAGCGGCCACTTCATCCGAAAGCTTCACCTGGGCATGCTTCTTACAAGCATTACCCGTATCCACCACTTTGACACCATTGATATAAATAATTACGTCATCATCATGTGAATAATCAAGGTATACACTTCTACCAGCCAAATCTTCCTGAAGGTCTATAGTTCTGCGTACCCAAATATACTTTTCACTCCATTGCGTCTTGGCAGTATGCTCATTCTCCATGGTTCCAAAAGCAGCTTTGCCTTCTTTCCAGCGGCTATCATTAAAGTCTATATTCTGCCAACCTTCAGCCGGTTGTACCACTGTATATTTCGCTACCCAGTCTTCCTGCTCCGAATTGGGAACCACAGAATTCAATTCGAGTTCTTCCGCTCCCATAAAACGGTAAGTTTGTCCGTCTACTTTAGCTACGCCAATCAGAGGGAAGCTCTTGCCGGTCCAATGTTTCACTGCACCATCATACAAGTTATCTTGAAAAGCCCACGCACTTGTATAAGGGTCAATAGTAACCAACGGATAGGCAGGCGCACGCAATTCATTCTTCACATGCTGCTCAGATTGGGGTGAGGTACATCCCGCCAGGGCAGCAAATCCCAGCAATAGCGTCATCAATCGTTTCATAAAATCCAAAAGTTTATCTTAATTATTCATTAGTTACTTCACAACTACAGGTCGGATAACTGTTCCATGAATAGAGACTATCCCCTTATCCGACAGAGTAAGATCCTTGATATAGGAAGAACGAGGTTGTACCTTCTCTTCACTGGCATGAGCATGAAATATGTATTTATAGCTTCCGTCTTCGCAGATAAAAGGAGCACCATGGCCAGTACCCGACAACCTTGCAGTCTGATCCATATCTCTCCTGAGAATAGGATTTCCACTATATTTCTCCCAAGGTCCGAAAGGAGAATCCGAGGTGGCATAACCTACAGCATAATCCTTACTTTCAAAATGATTGGCTGAGTAAAGCAAATAATAAACTCCATTCTGCTTCAATATGGAAGGTCCCTCAGCTACAGTAGCTTGTTTACGCTCCCACTCATCCTGTGCTTCAATACATTTCGTCAATGTTTCCTCTTTCAAGCTTTTCAGATCAGAATTCATTTCCGCACACCAAATGACATTTCCACCCGTGAAACGGACAAAATAGAGATATGCTTTACCATCGGAATCTATAAAAAGAGAAGGATCAATATTCTTTTCACTACCAAAGAGAGGCTGCTTCACATCCTGCACAAACGGTCCTTCAGGCGAATCGGAAGTAGCAACACAAACTTGCTCGTTTACTGTATAGAGCATATAAAACTTCTTCAACGACTCTACATAATAAACTTCAGGAGCCCAATAGCCTTTATTTCCCCAAGAATCTTCGGGTGACAAAGCTAAATTGCGGTTCCGATGCCAATGTTTTAAATCGGTAGAAGTATAAACTTCGAATCCCCGGACATTTGTTCCATATGCATAATAGCAATCCTCATAAAAGGGTACATACGGGTCTGCTATAGGCAAACGTTCTTCCAGAACTTCAAAATCGTCATCTGTTGATGTAGAAGCAGACGGCTTTGTAGAATTTCCACAAGACGTCCATATAAAAAACAATAAGAAAAGTATTAAATGTGTTTTCATAAAATTGATGTTTTCATGGTGATACAAAAGTAGAGAATCGAAAACGCACAAGATAACAGAAAAGATTCAACGTATGGAATAATTACGTCAATTGTATCTTAGGATGCCTCCTTGACTGGATAATTACTTTTTCTGACGCAATCCTTACTTTTCAGAGTATACATTTCTCTTCTTATTCCATCATTTTTGTTTGTCATGTCTTTTATACTATATAGAAATAGCATAATATATATCAAAGCGATGAAGGATTTTAAAGATCAAGAATCAAACGCGGACAGAATTCTACCTTCAAAAGTTCCCGCTGACGAGCATCAGCTACGAATAAGCTAGTCGACAACACCTCACCTACAGCTCCATTAGCTGTAACAACTGCTACTTCCCTTTTCCCCTCTATCAGTTTTCCACTCTGAGGATCGATAATATGTTTCCGCTCATGCGAATCATTACCCGAAGTTGTGAGACATTCATTTTTAAGAAATATTTCCGGCCATTCTTTTTCTTGCGCAATAGCACTTTGTCCGAAGTTAACCTTCCACCCATCAGCCAACGGATGATGACCCAAAGCCAATACAGAGCTATTCCCCATATTAACCAATGCATTCTCTACTTCATATTGTTGAAGTAACTCCCGTATCTTCTCCAAAGCATATCCTTTCAAAAAACCGGAAAGATTGATAGTCACTCCAGGCTGCAAGAAGAAGAGAGTATGTTCCTGAGGTGACAGTTGAATACTATGAATAGAATTACGTGTATAATTAGCCGAATGAATAGTAACATCGAAACATCCATCAGTTCGAGTGTAACATTCTACACAGAAAGCAAGCATATCATAAAGTTCCTTACTGACCGGTTGCGGTCCCGTGGCTGCTGTACGGTTCAAATATGCCAGTTCACTCTCTGCATCATAATAATTTGCCATCTTTTCCAAATGGCAAAGCATTTCATGGATAGCACCGACCACCAGCATCAAGGCCTCTTCGCCTTGCCTGCCGCACAGCACTATATCAACGCGTGTATGCATCGATGGAAACCAAGCATAAAGCAATCCACCGTGTAAAGACGAGAATTTATAAAGATGTTGAATAACATTCGGCATTTTCAAGTCTGTGTTTCTTAGAGAAAAAATGAAAAAGGCAAGCCACAGTGTTGCAACTTGCCCTTTTCGAAGACATAATATTAATTATAATTCTTTGATCTTTATATTCTTAAACCAGACTTCATCTCCATGATCTTGCAAAAGGATATTTCCTGACTCATGATTTCCGAAATTAGGCCAATTTTTATACTTGCTATAAGCAACCAATGCATCCCACATTTCATTCTGACGTGTGTATTCAATGAGCTTCACACCATTCAACCAATGTTCTACATGATCACCTTTCACAACAATCATAGCCGTATTAAAGTCTTTCTTATTGAAAGGTTTGTTTGCCGGAGCAGGAATCAAATCGTAAAGCGAACCCAATTTACGGTTACCTTTTACGCCCAACTTAGCATCCGGGTGCTTGTCATCATCAAGAATCTGAAACTCACAACCGATAGCTGAACCGGCTCCCTTATTCATATCAGGACTAACAAAATACTTCACACCGCTATTAGCACCTTCAGTAATCTTAAAATCAACTTTCAGAATGAAATTCTTGTACTTTTTAGTTGTTACGATGTCGCCACCGTTAGCAGATTCTGCACCACCGCTCTTCATTACTTTCAGGATGCCGTCTTCCATCTTCCAACCCTTTTCCGGGAAAGAGTTCAATCGAGCTCCTCTCCAGCCTTCGGAAGTCTTGCCATCCCAAAGGAGTGCCCAACCTTCTTTGGCTTCGTTCGGAGAAATTGTATTAGGAATAACATTGATTTCCGGTGCTTTTTGAGCTGTCTGGTAACGTTCTACATCTGTAGTACAAATGCGGATATTCTTCCAGCTAACAGTCTTTCCTTCATCAGCTGCGTTGCCGATAGCATGTACTTGCAAAGCAATAAAGCCTACAGGAGTCATATCATCCCAAATATTAGCACAAGGTACTCCATTAATCCAGGTAGCAATAGAATTACCTACAGCCTCAATACGAGCCTTATTCCACTCATTATTTTTGAAAGCTGTTTTAGCTGCCGGATTCTGTGTCAAAGGATACAGCCAGTTACGGCGAGCCTCATCATAGATACCACCCGACCATGCACGCTTTGAAGGGTCTATTTCAAACTGATAGCCATGTACACGGCCCTTCTGATAGTCTTTCTTGCTTTCACTACGTACTTGTACACCAGAGTTCAATCCATCGTCTACCTTGAAATCAAATTCCAGGATAAAGTCACCATACGTTTTCTTGGTAGCCAGGAAGGTATTAGGAGTATTCATCTTCGAAACCCCCACAATAGCGCCATCCACTATTTTGTATTCGGCTTTACCATTCAGTTTCTTCCAGCCACTCAAATTCTTTCCATTGAAAAGAGGCTCCCAGTTCTGTGCTGAAACCATAGAGGCACAAAACACAAGCAGAAGCAACAAATAATTCTTTTTCATATTGATATCTCTTCTATTAATTATTTTAATATGATGCTATTACATTTTATAAAACTCATCCCATCCCTTACGTGGCGGTACTCCGGCCAACATAGCATTAGCAAATTCATTATTCGTAATCTGCTTCGTGCGAGGATCAAAGAACAACTGCGTATTGAGACGCTGAGCCATTACTCCCAATGAGAATACCTGACCCAGGACACCGTTAATTTCAAACGGAGAACGAGTCTTTTCCTGACCCATACAAGCTAACAGGAAATTCTCAAAGTGATTGGACGGACTCTTAGGCACTTCCGGTAACTTACCGGCCATTTCCTTTGCCTTTTCTTCCGGAATGATAGAAAGCGTACTACCATGGCTTCCACCCTTAAAGGTAAGTTCTTTTGAATAAATAATCTTTCCAGGATTCAACTTCGCAGCCGGAGCATCTCCCTGGTTTGTTGTAGGAATATTAGGATCCAGACCGGATACACCATAACCGGCAGGGATAGGAGGAAGATTATCCAAACCATCGTACCAGGTTATGTCAACCGGCGGCATACCCTTACGTTGAGGGAAGCGGAACAGGATCGTGGAAGAATAAGGGAAGAAGAAATCATTATGCCCGTTGGCATACTGCATAGTCACTTCATATGGCAAACCCAGTTCCAGGAACTCATGAACCGTATCCAGGATATGTGCACCCCAGTCGCCCAGACAGCCCATACCGAAATCGTACCAGCAACGCCACTGACCCAAATGATAGTCCTTGTTATATTCATGATAAGGAGTTACTCCCAACCAAGGATCCCATTCCATATCCTTCGGCAATTGTTGTCCTGCAGGAAGCTTATAGATGTTTGTATCCCACTTGTGCCAACGACGGGGGTTATTCATATGTGCCGTTACAGCCGTTACATCTTTGATGATACCGGCATCCATCCATGCCTTAAACTGGAAGTAGTTAGCCTCAGAGTGACCCTGATTACCCACCTGGGTAACCAGATTAGGCCGTTTCAATGCAGCCTGCATCAGCAACTCACCTTCATAGAAAGTACGCGCAAGAGGCTTCTCTACGTATACATGTTTACCTGATGCCAGAGCCAGCATACTAATAGGGAAATGGGAATGGTCAGGCGTTGCTATAGCTACAGCGTCAAACTCATTGCCTGCCTTATCGAACATCTGGCGAAAATCACGGAAACGCTTTGCCTTAGGATACAGGTTCATTACCTTTTGCGTATGGGGGCTCCCATATCAACATCACACAAAGCCACAACCTCCACCATACCGGTACGGGCAAAATCCCCAATAATCTGTTCGCCACGATTGCCAATGCCTATATAGGCAATCTTCACCTTATCTGTTATCTTTCTTTGCGATGCAAAGGTGGGATTTGCCAGTACATCACCAGCACCCAATGCCAATCCGGCAGAAGCCATAGTCATGGTCTTCAAAAAATCTCTTCGTGTTGTCATTATCTCATTGGTATTAATTTGGTATTAATTAAGTAATTCTATTTCAATCATCTCTATACTTCAATTTTCTTTTTAAGGAGCAGATTTCTTATTCCATAGAATAAAAGCCGCAATAGGGTCCAAAAGGCATAAAGCACACACGAAAATGCCAGGACATAGAAAATAGAGGTCAGCATCTCCGAGAAAGGGGTTTTATAGGAAATTATTGCATACAAATTGGCCAGGTTTCCGATAATAAAACATGCCAGCAAGGTCAGCAATTCTATCTTTTTCCGGCGAGCGGTAATAACTGTATTTTTCATACGGCTTCTATTGTTTTAGCTTTATGATTCAGATAATCTATTTTATACTCATCGGGGAAGTAAAGTACTTTTTCTTCCTGCAAAGCCTGATCGCCCAATAAGCACAGCATACTTGCATAATATCCCTCTTCGGCTATACGTTTCGGCTGCTTACGGGTAATAACGGCCTCGGCAAAAGCCTCCAGCAGCAAAGAAGTACCATCCGTTTTGGGGCGTTCTCCCAAAATAAATTCTCCCTTGTTTTCGTTGGCAGTTTCCGGTGCCCAGCTGGTACCGGCAAAAGGCAAAGAGTCAAAGACTTTATTCTCCCAATCATTGATCATCTGCAGGAATCCGGGTGCAGGGGCTACACTCTCAAAATAATACTTACCCTTTTCAGGCTCTACTGTTCCCAGATTACCCATGATTTGCTCTTCCAGGCCATAGAATTTATTGGATATGACAGAATCGAACGTCATCTTCACTCCATTATCAAACACATATATACAACTTACGTTGTCATACACTTCCCGGCCATCTTTCCAGTAAGTGATAGCTCCATGTCCCATCACCTTCTCAGGAAGCTTTTGCAAAGCCCAGCTTCCGATTTGTAGCTGATGACAGGCCAATTCAGTCATCAAACCCTTGGAATATTCGCGATACAAACGCCAGTTTATCAAACGCTCCAGTTCAGGAGAAGGGACTTCCCATCTCCAATCTCCATTCCGGTTCCAGAAAGTACGGATGGCATTGATCTCGCCAAATGTACCGGCGTGTACCATCTCCATTACTTTTATATATCGCGGGTTGAAAAGGCGCTGCTGACCGGTGAAGAATATCTTGCCCGTACTGATGTGCTTCTGATAGATACGGTAGCACTCTTCCATCGTAAAGCCTATGGTCTTTTCACAGAACACATGTTTACCGGCGTCAAAAGCATCCAGTACAATCTGGCAATGGGAATTAAGGGGGGTAGCCACCAATACCGCGTCAATCGTTTTGTCCTCCAGTATTCTCCGGTAGTCATCATAAACCTTCGCTTTCGGAGCAAGTTTCAACCCCTCATCAATGGAAGGCTGGTAAATATCACACAATGCCACAATATCCACTTTAGGGTTCTGCACCAGGAAACTCATCAAAAAGCGTCCCCGTGATCCCGGCCCAATAACAGCCAAACGGCATTTTTCATTGGAAGTTTCCTTAACTTCCGAAAAAAGCAGAAAGCCAAGGACTTGCTGACAACAACACCCCGGCTCCAAGCACCCCTATATTTTTAAGGAATTCTCTTCTGTTGATTAATGTATCTTTCATAATATGGTCTTTAAAATAAAATCCGAATATACTCCTTTCTTTTTTTCGGGCAGAATATCCATATAAAAATAACAGCCCAAAAGTAGTGAAATCTTAAGATATAAAATATAAAAATCTACTCAAACAATGCAAAAATAGTTCCAAACGCTCCCCATCGCTATTTTATAAAGTCCTTAGGTAGAACGCCAAACTGTTTCTGGAAGCATTTGGCAAAATAAGAAGGGGTATTAAAACCGATCATGTAACAAACCTCATTTATCCGACATTCCCCCTCTTTGAGTAATTGCACCGCTTTCTTTAAACGCTCCAAACGAATGTAATCATTCGGAGTCATATCCAATATACCTTTTATTTTCCTGTTAAGGCTCGAACGGCTCATGTTCAGCTGGCTTGCCATATCATCCAAATTAAAGTCCGGATCCTGCATATTTGCAACTACTACTTCTTTCAATGTCTTTAAAAAAAGTTTCATCCGCTTTAGTCATTGCCATACTGTTGACCTGTTCAAAAGGAGAATGGACGAAAGCAACACGAAGTTTCTCACGGTTACTTAGCAAATTAGAAACACAAACCTTAAGATATTCCACAGAAAAAGGTTTCTCTATATAAACATCCGCTCCAAGCTTCATGCCTTCTATCTTAGCCTGAAGAGTGGTCTTAGCCGTCAATAGAATCACAGGAATATGACTATAATCAACCGCAGACTTTAAATGCTCACATAATTCCAATCCATCCATTTCAGGCATCATGACATCCGAAATAACCAGATTGACGGTATGTTCTTCCAATACTTTCAAGGCTTCCACACCATTCAATGCTGTCAAAACCCGGTATTTCGCTGATAATTGTTTCACGATGAACGCCTGCATTTCCAAACTATCCTCTACAACAAGCAATGTATAACGATTTTGCAAATCAGGTTCTTCGTCAACCTCCTGCCTTTCAATAGACTCTTCATGAACAACTTGCTCTTTTGTCTGTATTGTATGGGCATGTTTTATCGGAAGTGAGAGCAAGAACTGATTGTTTTCCATGGAATCCACCATACACAAAGTCCCTCCATGAAGTTCGGCAAGCGAACGCGCCAAAGGCAACCCTATACCCGTACCGGAAACAGAATGTAACACTCCGGCTTTGTATTGAACGAACGGTTTAAATATCTCTTCGCGCATCTCCATCGGAACCACACGTCCGTCATTACATGCCAGGAGCAACATCTGATCCCCCTCAACGTATAACTTAATGCGGATATATGTTTCCGAATATTTCACGCCATTTGTCATCAAATTACTGATGATCTTGGTCAGCCCTTCCCTATCCACCGAGGCATATAGGCTTTCCGGAGAATCAATGGTAAGTTTCAGCCCCTTCTCACGTGCCAAAGGCTTAAAACGCTTATAGGTCTTTTGCAATATATCTACAACGTCATATTCCACAAAGTTCAATTGAAATCCTTGTGTCTCCGTCTTACGGAAATCAAGCAATTGATTCACCAAATCAAGCAAACGGTTTGTATTCAGATCCATCACTTCCAAATCGTCCCTGATCTCGTCAGAAACCTCCTTAGAAAGCAGGACATTCTCAAGCGGACTTTTTATCAATGTGAGCGGAGTGCGTATCTCATGCGCTACATTCGTAAAGAAATCGATTTTCGCAGAGTAAAGTTCACGTTCCTTTTTCCGTTCAAATTTCTCCATTGCCAACCGATGTCTTTGTTGCGTCCGTCTTTTGAAATACAAAATAGTGGCAACCAATGAACACAGAACCAAGATAACATAAATAACGTATGCCCACACTGATAAGTAAAAAGGAGGATGAATACGTACATTGAGTACCCGTTCCACATCATTCCACTTTCCGTCACCATTAGATCCTTTTATGCGCAACGTATAACTTCCATAGGGTAGATTAGAATAAGTAATCATAGAATTTCGCCCCAACATATACCATTCCTGATCAAAACCTTCCAGCTTATACATCAGTCGGTTCATTTCTGGTGCCTGATAGCTTAAAGCAGCTACCTGGAAAGCAAAAGAGTTCTGGTCTGCATCAAGCTCTATATTGTCAGCATAAGTTATATTCTGCTGTAAAGGGGATCCCGGAGTATCCACAGAAAGGCGCTTATTAAACAGATAAAAGTCAGTAATGACCACCGGAGGAAGAAAAGTATTCTCGACAAAATTATCCGGATCAAATATGACAAACCCATTAATACTACCAAAATAAATACGTCCCTTTTTGTCACAATATCCAGACTGGAAATTAAACTGATTACTCAGCAATCCATTTGCCGTAGTGTACACATGCATGGCCTCAGTATCCGGATTAAAACAGGTAAGCCCATAATTACTCGTAACCCACAGATTTCCCCGTCTGTCTTCAACCATCTTGTAAACGGTATTGTTAGGAAGCCCTTTTGACGTGTCGTAACGTGTAAAGTTATCCGTTTCCCGATTATAACGGCAGAACCCCTTCCCCATCGTCATAAACCACAAACGCTTCTTACTATCCTCGTAAATAGAAATCACTTTATTATAAGAGAGTGAGGTCGAATCTTTTTTCATTTGAAAGATAACTCTTCCATTGCTGAGTTTGAGTATTATAAGAGAATACCCCATTCGAGAAAGTAGCAAACCACAAATTCCCCTCAAAGTCTTCCAAAATATCATAAACAAACAAACTTCCTAATTGTGGAATATGAGCAAAATTATCAAGAGAACGGTTGTATTTGAACAAACCGGATGTCGTTCCTATCCAGATATCTTCGGCAGTTGTCTTACAAACAGTGAAAGCATCACTGGCAGTCAACGAATTCTCACCCTTATCTCTGGAGTAATGCTTCACTTGCCTTGTACGTAAATTCACCTTATTCAGCCCCCTGGAAAAAGTACCTACCCATAAATCATCTCCATCCAGACAAAGGGCATGAACGTTTTTATATATATCCGGGTGCTCAAATGGCACCATTTCTTCTGTCTCAGGATTAAAATTAAACAATCCTTTATCTTCGGTACCTATCCATAAAGTACCATCATTACCTTCGCATATTTCACGCACCCGACGGCCAAAAAACTTAATCTCCTCTCTCGGATAAAACTTCTCAAAATAGGTCCATTGATACGGATAATAATTCACGCCACCAAAATAAGAACCTACCCACATTCCATTCTCCCTATCGCGATAAATAGAATAAATAGCATTGTCTGATAGCGCATAGGAATCATCTTGATCGGGTACTGTCAGATGTGTGATCTTGTTAGTCGTCAAATTATAGATATACAATCCCTTTTCCGTCCCTACCCATAATTCATCATCGGATTTAAATTCTAACGTACGTGCAAAAGCATCCAAAATCCTACGGGATTTGCCTGTCACAAAATTAACTTCAGTCAATCCGTTGGATGATGCTATATAAGTGTAATTATGAGGACCGACAACCTCACAATTGATGATGTCACCTTTAAATATTTCATTACCATTTGCATCTTTAAAAGGCTGCAAAGGCGATTCAAAGCCAGCCTTTATATAGTAAAGATTATCTCCATACAATGCCAGCCAACAGGTATTCCCATTTAACCAAAAGCGATGAACATTGGCCAGTCCTGCATCATGAAGGTAATTCCGTAATTTGTTTTCATCACTATTATAACAGAACAACCCCTGGTTTTCAACTGATATCCAAATATTTGAGTGCTCATCACACCTTATCATCGTCACAAAATCCCGAATAACGGTTCCTTTATCACTTACTAAATTGAATTCAGTAAAAGAGTCAAGTATAGGGTTATAGATATAAAGTCCGCCATCAGTACCTACCCATATATTCCCTTTACTGTCTTCATAAAGTACCGTTATGAAATTCCTGCCCAGATTTGAATTTTCATTGTTATAGATACGGAAAGACAAGCCATCGTAGCGGCTCAAACCATCTTTAGTACCAAACCACATAAAGCCTTTCTTGTCCTGAAAAATCCTGTTCACAGAGTTCTGTGAAAGACCATTTCTGATATCTACCGTTCTGAAATAATAGTGAACGGTATTATAGGCATAGGACGGCAATGCCGTCACTATGCACAAACAGAAGAAAAGCTTTATAATAGTTCGATTCATAGTTCCCTCCTTTTTTAGGAAAGATTATTTCTTTAATGAATTACAAATACGTGTATTAATTTCTTTCACACGCTTTTCATCCAACTTGATTACTTTACGGTCATAAGTTATAAAACCATTCACTTCCACTTCTACGTCAGTAGTCTGCGTATAAACAGCTGCCGAGAATCCTCTGTCAATCATCCGATATAACATATCGGCATACTTCACATATTCATCCGTAGCCTCTTTAGAAGAATTGAACTGTACATAACCCCAGTTACGGTTCGGTTCCCAAAGGTGATCTTTCAATACCAGACCTATGCCGCCATATTCACCTAAAACAGTTGCACGCTGACCGTCATACAAAAACATTTCCGGTGCAGGATAATGGTGCAGGTCAAGCATATCACCACAAGGATAATGGTTACCACCACTTGCCGGATTCACCAGACGGGTCGGATCATATTGCTTTGTCCATTCAGCTATTTCTACCGTTTTAAACTGTCCCCAAGCTTCATTGAACGGCACCCAGGTACCAATACAAGGATAAGAATACAGACAATCTATGATTTCCTTCCATTCTTTGCGATAATAACCTTCAGATTCAGCAGAACGCTTCATTTCCGTACCATTAAAATATTGACGCATCTGCCATTGTGGATTGCGGTCACCACTCGGCATATCTTGCCATACAATAATTCCAAGCTGATCACAATAGGTATACCAACGAGCAGGCTCAACTTTGATATGCTTGCGAATCATATTAAAACCAAAATCTTTCGTCTTCTGGATGTCATACAGCAAAGCCTCATCCGTAGGAGCTGTATACAAACCATCAGGCCACCAACCCTGATCAAGCGGTCCGAACTGGAACAACGCTTCATTATTCAATTCCAGGCGTACAATACCGTTAGCATCCCGGCGAGTAGAATATTTACGCATAGCAGCATAACTATCCACCTTGTCCACAATTTTATTTCCATCCTTCAAACTTACTTTCAAGGTATAAAGGAAAGGAGAATCAGGGCTCCATAATTTAGCATTTTCGGGCATCGCTACCTCTACAGCTTCTCCATTGATACTTTTACCGGCAGCTACCAGCTGATTGCCATCATACACATTCACTTCAACAAGGTCTGTTGCACAATTGGCATTCAGTTCAGCCTTTACTGTCAACAAATTACGATCAATATCAGGAGTGATGCGAAGGTTTTCAATATGTTTTCCACTAACAGGCTCCAGCCATACAGTCTGCCAGATACCAGTAACAGGAGTATACCAGATACCCTCCGGTCTGCTGACTTGCTTACCACGCGGCTGAGGTCCTCTATCCGTGGGGTCCCAAACCTTTACAACTAAACGGTTACTGCCTTTAGCTGATAAAGCCGGGGTAATATCAAAAGAAAATGGAGTGAATCCTCCGGTATGGCTTCCCACCTTAACATCATTCACCCATACATCTGTTTTCCAGTCTACAGCACCGAAATGCAGCAGAATCTGCTTTCCTCTCCAAGCCGATGGAACTTCAAAACTACGTTGATATACCAATTCCTGCTTTTCGTTTATCCTCTTGCCAACTCCCGACAAAGAAGATTCCACAGCAAACGGCACAAGTATTTTACCTTCAAAATCAGCCGGAATATGCCCACCTTTATCAATAATGGCGTAATCCCACAGCCCATTCAGGTTTTTCCAATCATTACGCTGCATAATGGGTCTTGGATACTCGGGCAATACATTTGAAGGATCAATTTGCTCCGCCCATTCTGTTTTAATCTTATCTCCGGCCGGTTTCCATTGTGCCGAACTCTCCAAACTAAAAAACGTTACCAAAGATAACGCAATAAATAATTTCTTCATGGTATGTAACTATTCTAAATGTTTGGAAGCAAAGTTAGCCACTAATTCATTTTCAAAATAACGCAATTGGTTCAATAAATGCAAGAATCTTATCATTTAATAACTAAATGTAGAAAGAAATAATCAATCTGCCAAGATAATAGTAGGAACTTAGAAAGCTGCAACTACAGCCTTCTAATCAGATCAATAACAAAATTGACTTCTTGCAGGCAACACATTATTTGTTTGCCTGCAAGAAGTCAATGCCTTGCAAAAACAGAACTTTCAGGAATATTCAGACATTAAACCAATATACTTTTTCATCCTTTTCATTATCTCTTACATCCACATGTACCCATGAGATAGGAACTCCTTTTTGCAGATGTTCAAAGCGGATATTGCAGGGTAGTTTATCAGCAGACTCCTGGATTTTATGCCTTGCACCTTCTGCTGTCATTCCACAATCTGCCGGTAACAGGATATCGACGGCTTTACCTTGTATATGAGTCGTAATATAGGGAGTCTTATTACTATGAACAAGATTGCATAAATGACATCTTAGCCCCCTTTGATACACTTTCATCTTGGGCTGATTAATTGTAAGAGGAACACCCAGTATTTCACGGATAATATCTAATGTCTTCTTTAAATCTTCATCCAGGAAAGACCATATCTGTTCTTCCGAATAGCTCTGCATCACATGATTACAGACTAATTCCTGAATTTTGAAGTACTTACATTTATAAACACTCATAGTAGCTTCAATTATTAAAATGAATAATTGAGAAATTCTATCAGGTAATCTGCCTCTTCAAAGCATTGGCATATCCTTCAATAATCAATTCCAGCCCGTCCGTCAATTCTTGTGGCGAAATTACAATTTCCAGCTTCCCAACCGTAGCATTCTCCGATGATTTATTATTGGGAAAACTGATTTGCAATTCATTGTTTATAACCTCCAATGCAAACTCTGCCGTCACTGTAGCTTTCTCTATTTTAGAGGCTGTGACGGGCACCAATGTAATTAAGGGAACCTGAACCATTGTAGTGGTTACTGCCCCGGCATCATCCAAAGTAGGATATTCAAGTTGCACTATCTTCGGAATCAATGCTCCTTTATCTTTTCCTGCCCCGACAGCCGGCTTCTCAAAATACTTATCCAGCAAGCCTTCATTCTTGTCCATCAGTGAGTCACTGGCACTAACAATGGCATGGTGGATGGCTTCCACAAACAATTTAAAACTAATCATATCAATAAATTTAATGATTCGACGCTATACCATTTCACTCTTTCTGAGGAGATAATCTTTTCAGTTTTTCAAAATTATCAACAGCCTCATTCACTATCGGACGGCTCTCTGCACTCAATCCAATGGCTGCCTGACAATTAGGACATGAAAATTGCACACCTTGAACTAATAAATGCAAATCAATGGGTATCTGAGTTTTGCATACCGAACACGGAATATACTGATCTATCATACTTTTATTCTTTTTCTGACTGTTTATCTATTTTCTGTATGGGCTGTATTGATTTCGTATACAAATCAAGTATAGTCAATACTCCTTTGGGCAAAGGCAATCTGCCTGCATGAATATTTACTTTAAGGCGGCTTGACAAAGTACTATCATATTGCTCATGCGAATTCCTCCTATACTCCTGTTTGGCCGGAGCAATTCTTCCGTTCAAAACCGCCTTCCTCTCTACAAGTTGTACATCCGCATTCACTTTTGATTCATAATTATAAGAACCCACCGACGTAATCTCCAGATCAAAGTCTACATTGATCTTATCTATTGCAAGAGAATTTAAAGGCAATAAACACAGTAAAGGAACCTGAAAAGCCATTTTATTGATAGAGATGTATCCTGGATCAGTCGGTTGCTTTGTATGATCAACAACCGGCTGACTCAGTATCATCTCTATCATAAGAGGCTGACGCAAGTCACTTCCCTCCTCCTTTGTGAAGCAATAATCAAGCAAAAATTGAGCCTGCCCGGTCAGCATCATAACATTGGCCTTGGATGCCGCTACCAAAGGGGCACCAATGATCGACTCAATGTTAAGTTCTGCCCCAAATTGAGGTTTGAATGTACCTTGCTCGTTTTCAGCCATAATTTTTTCTTTTTACTTGATATCAAATATCTTATCCTATTTACTTAGTAGCAGGAATAATCCTATTCTTTACGGTTGTGCACTAGGGCTCTTCAACTCTATCGGTTGAATTGCTTTTGTAAATGCTTTGATGATAGTATTTACTCCTTTAGGAAGTGGAAGCTGACCTGCATGTACATTAACAGTATACTTAGCAGAATTACTCTTCTCATAATGCGTATTATGAGTCTCAGAATCCTTTGAAGAATAGCTGGCCGATCCCTTAATAGTGACTGACAGCGGCCCCCAACCTAATTTTGTTTCAAAACTACCCTCTCCTTTACTCTCAGATTCTTTTGCCTTATTGTCATCTTCTGAGAAACTTGATTTCACTTCCATTTCAAAATTAACATCCACAGTTTCAACAGCTAGGGAGTTAATAGGAAGAATTGTAAGCAGAGGCAAAGTAAATTTGGTTGAAGCTGGTTTAATAACAGGATCGGCGCCCTCAGTAGCTCCCGGACCAATAACACTCCTGGTGAGAATCATATCGATCATAATAAGTTCATACTGATAACTCTTCGGTTCGGTTGTACTAACTTCCTTTCTGTTAAAACAAGTGTCCAACATAAATCTTGTTTGAGTAAGAGCCATTGCAGAATTCGCTTTAGCGGCTGCATTCAAAGGACCTCCGATTAAACTTTCCATTGGCAGCCCGGAGAACTGC
>Ga0192245_10248_pt1 | contig 26490 bp, 22 predicted proteins | sample Koala_Koa27_M3_FD_131238 | JGI IMG/M metagenome (GOLD analysis project Ga0192245, IMG submission 131238) | Enriched cells from koala feces incubated with labeled cellulose particles, San Francisco Zoo, California, United States - Koala_Koa2-7_M3 ...
CATGAGTTGGTGATATACAGGGGAATAAACATGGAGATGGTACGTCCGAAGCGTTCCTCTGTATATTTTTTGCTGAGACGGGCCATTGTTTCCAGATAAGGCGTGGCGGCGGGCGAGATGAGAGCCATGAAGTCGTCCACGTCACAATGTTCCTTGCCTAAAGCGCGGCGTACGTCGGCATCGGTCTTACCCATAATGCGCGCTGTGGTTTCGTCCCACGATATCTTTTCTAATTCTTCGCTAAACATGTCATTATTACTATTAGTCTTTTACCTTTTTCAAATCACGACTGAGCTTCATGGCGCAGAAATTGGGGCCGCACATGGTACAGTATTCTCCGTCCGTATGGCGTCCTTCGTTGAAATATTCCAAGGCCCGGTCAGGATCGAGCGAGAGGTGGAACTGGTCGCGCCAACGGAACTCATAGCGCGCCTTGCTCAGTGCATTGTCCCGGATCGGTGCTCCCGGATGTCCTTTTGCGAGGTCGGCGGCGTGGGCGGCAATCTTGTAAGTACTGACGCCGGCGCGCACGTCTTCGCGATTGGGCAGTCCGAGATGTTCTTTCGGAGTAACGTAGCACAGCATGGCCGTGCCCAGCCATCCTATCTGCGCGGCACCGATGGCCGAAGTAATATGGTCGTAACCCGGTGCAATGTCGGTTACAAGCGGTCCCAGTGTGTAGAAGGGTGCGTTGTGGCAGTGGCTTATCTGTCGTTCCATATTTTCACGTATCTTGTGCAAGGGTACGTGTCCCGGTCCTTCGATGAAAGCCTGTACGTTTTTCTCCCAGGCACGTAATACGAGCTCGCCCATTGTGTCAAGTTCGGCGAATTGTGCCTCGTCATTGGCGTCCTGTATGCAGCCCGGACGCAGACCGTCGCCCAAGGAAACGGCTACATCGTATTGAGCCAGTATGTCGCAAATGTCATCGAAGTGTTCGTACAGGAATGATTCGCGGTTGTGGATGATGCACCATTTGCTCATGATGCTTCCGCCGCGTGATACGATGCCGCACAGACGCTTGTCGGCCAGGTGTACGTTGTGTCGGCGGATACCGGCATGGATGGTAAAGTAGTCCACACCTTGTTCGCACTGTTCGATGAGGGTGTCGCGGTAGATTTCCCATGTCAGGTCTTCTACCCGTCCGTTTACTTTCTCCAGTGCCTGGTAGATGGGTACGGTGCCTACTGGCACGGGACAGTTGCGTACAATCCATTCGCGAGTCTCATGGATGTTGGCTCCGGTAGAGAGGTCCATCAGCGTGTCGCCACCCCATTTGCAGCTCCATACGGCTTTGTCGACTTCTTCGTCAATGCTGGAGGTTGTGGCGGAATTGCCGATATTGGTATTGATCTTTACCAGAAAACTGCGTCCGATAATCATGGGTTCCGATTCGGGGTGATTGATGTTGGCAGGCAATACGGCACGGCCTGCTGCAATCTCGTCACGCACAAATTCGGGGGTGATGTAGGTGTCAATGCCCAACTCCTTGCAGTTCATGTTCTCGCGGATGGCTACATATTCCATTTCCGGAGTCACAATACCCTGTTTGGCATAATACATCTGGGTACAGCAGTGCCCCTGCTTGGCACGGTAGGGCAAAGCGATGTGCTCAAAACGCAGATGGTCCAGTGAACGGTCGTCGCGGCGCATCTTACCGTATTCGGAGGTAATGGAAGACAATTGTTCCACATCGCCACGTGCCGTAATCCAGCTTTCGCGCATACGAGGCAAGCCTTTCTTCAAGTCAATGCTGATGTCGGGATCGCTGAAAGGACCACTGGTGTCGTATACATAGACCGGTGCATTGGGCGTCAGCACTTTCTCACCGTTTTCATCGAAGGTGACGGTAGGGGTCAGGTTTACTTTCTGCATGCCTACTTTGATGAAGGGGAAACGGCTTCCCTGCATGTAGAATTTTTCGGCATGTGCATATGCTTTCTTGTCTTGTTCTTTGTTCATAAGTACAGCAACTGGGGATAGAATTAGTCATTCAGAAATGAAGTGAGGGGAGAACTGGCCTCGGCCACCAGATTGTCGGCCTGTATGCCCAGTCCGGCTTCGTAGGCGCGGCGTCCGCTGATGACGGCTTCCTTGAAAGCGACTGCCATCTCTACCGGGTTGCCTGCTACGGCAATGGCCGTGTTTACCAAACAGGCGGCAGCACCCATCTCCATGGCTTCCGCTGCATGGCTGGGCGCTCCGAGGCCGGCATCGACGACTACGGGTACATTGGCCTGTTCGATGATGATGCGCAGGAAGTCACGTGTCTGTAATCCTTTGTTGGTGCCGATGGGAGCGGCCAGCGGCATTACGGTAGCGGCACCGGCCTCTTCCAGGCGTTTGCAAAGTGTTGGGTCGGCCTGGCAGTAGGGCAAAACTACGAAGCCCAGTTTTACCAGTTCTTCGGTAGCTTTGAGGGTTTCTACCGAGTCGGGCAGCAAATAGCGCGGATCGGGGTGTATCTCCAGTTTAAGCCAGTTGGTGCCGAAGGCCTCACGGGCCATTTGTGCGGCAAAGACTGCTTCTTCCGCATTGCGGACACCACTGGTGTTGGGCAGGAGCTGTATGTGCGGGTGGATGATGTGCCGCAGCATGTCATCCTCTTTGTCGTCCAGTTCGATGCGTTTCATGGCAACGGTTACCATTTCGGTACCTGAAGCCAGGATGGATTGTTCCATCTGTTCGTTTGAGTTAAACTTTCCTGTTCCCAGAAAGAGGCGGGAGTTGAATTCACGTCCCGCAATGATGAGTTTCTCCATAATTATTGCGTATTTTTATTGATTGATTTGCTTTATCAGGTTGCGCATGGCCGCTACCGGATCATCGGCCCGTAATATGGCACCCGAGATGGCGATTCCGGTTACTCCGGTCTGTAAGAGGTCGGTTATGTCATCGGCGGTAATGCCTCCGATGGCTACGATGGGCAGGTTGATGCCCGCTTGCTTCATTTGTCCGACAATCTCGCGGTAGCCTTCCAGTCCTAATACCGGACTGAGTTTCTCTTTGGTGGTTGTGAAACGGAACGGACCGCACCCAATGTAATCGGCTCCGGCTTTCCAGTGTGCCTGTATGTCGGCAAAGGTGTTGGCTGTTCCGCCTATAATGAATCCTTCGCCTAGTATTTGCCGGGCTTGTGCAATGGGCATATCGTTCTTACCTAAATGTACGCCATCGGCTTGCAGCTTGCGTACCAGTTCTACACGGTCGTCGATGATGAAAGTTGCACCTGCTTCCCGGCACATTTGTTGTACAGGCACTGCCACGGATTCGGTTTCTTCGTCGGTAGCCCCTTTCATGCGGAGCTGTATCCACCGGCATCCGCCTTCAATGGCCATGCGTGCGGCATCGAGGTACGAATAACGGTCGGTGTAGTGGGTGATAAATTGCAGTGCGACGGATGACATGCGGCGTTGGGTGTTATCAGCGTTGTTCATGGCCTTATCCTCCACATGCGGCTTTGATGACTACGATACTATCGTTTGGAGATAGCTGGAACTTATGCCATTCGGTACGCGGAATGAGGCGGTTGTTTACGGCTACGGCCACACCTTGTGCGGGTAAATTCAATTCATCGGCCAGCTGGTTAAGATGAGTGGCGCACGTGTCTACTTGACGGTTGTTTACGGTTACAGTCATACCTTTGTAATTAATAGGGTTCTATTGCAAAGGGTATGCGTCCTGTGGCGAACGGAGAAAGCTGGGAAGAATGTTGCATCATCCAATTCCTACGGCAGTATTAGCTGCATCAGGTTCGAGGGTATAATCTCAGCCACCTAGTCTGGGGCACCCCTTTGTCGTTATTTGCTGGTGGCAAAGTTAATGAAATTTGTAGAATGTGATACCGGGAAAACTGTTTTTTAATGTTTGACATTGTCGGTAAATGTAAAACATCGGTTTCCAATGCCTCAGAGCGGGCATTTCACGAAGTTGAACTTTGAGGACGTCAAAGTTGAACTTCGAGGTGCTCAAAGTTTAACTTTGGCATCGTAAAGGTTTAGCTTCGGGAAAGGCGGTTTAAATCCATTTGCTTCTTTTGGTAAAAAATGCGATAAATAGGCTTGCGGGGAGCCGACGTGTGATATAAAACAAAGCCGACCACAAAATCTCTTTGGGGTCGGCTTCAAAATTAAATTATGGTTGGGTTTTGCAAAAGTCAGGCAATTCCATGTACAGATACGGCGTCGTTGCCTTTGGCAATCTTGCCAATCATACCTTGCAGAGCCTTTCCGGGACCGCATTCGGTAAAGTCGGTGGCACCGGCGGCAATCATATTTTGTACTTCTTGTGTCCAGCGTACAGAAGCGGTAAGCTGCGCAATCAGGTTCGCTTTGATTTCATCCGGGCAAGTGTGAGCCTTGGCGTCTACATTCTGGTAAACCGGACATTTGGGAGCGCTGAAAGTGGTTGCTTCGATGGCAGCTTGCAATTCGTCTTTGGCCGGTTGCATCAATGGTGAATGGAAAGCACCGCCTACGGCAAGAACCAAAGCACGTTTGGCACCGGCAGCTTTCAGCTTTTCGCAAGCAGCGTTTACGGCCTCAACATTACCGCTAATAACCAATTGGCCCGGGCAGTTATAGTTGGCAGGAACCACTACATTGCCTTCTGTGCTTACTTCGGCACATGCGTTTTCGATGGTTGCGTCGTCCAGTCCTACGATGGCAGCCATTGTAGAAGGTTGTGCTTCGCATGCCTTTTGCATGGCCATGGCACGTGCGTAAACCAATTTAAGTCCATCTTCAAAGCTTAGTGCGCCAGCGGCAACCAAAGCCGAGAACTCGCCCAAAGAATGGCCGGCAGTCATCTCAGGTTTGAAATCTTCGTCCATGCAAAAAGCCGAAATAACAGAGTGTAGGAATACGGCCGGTTGTGTAACTTTTGTCTGGCGCAAGTCTTCGTCCGTTCCGTTGAACATGATGTCTGTAATGCGATATCCTAAAATTTCATTAGCTTTCTCGAAAAGTTCTTTGGCCAATGCAGAATTCTCATACAAGTCTTTACCCATTCCTGCAAATTGGGCTCCTTGGCCGGGGAATACAAATGCTTTCATCTTTTTACTCGTTTTTATGTTTTACTTAAAAGTGCCGCAAAGGTAGGGCTTTTTCTGATAACGACCGCACAAAAATAACTTTTTTGTGCAATTCGCCTTTTAAGGAACTGTAAATAGAATACAATAACTACCTAGTTTGGCGGGAATATCCAAACGGGCTGAAATGGCTATGAATAAAGAACTTTTGGTCTATGACGGACTGTTTGGCGTGGTTTATTGTTTCGTTTGCTAAATTACATATTGTCTTTTTTATGATAACATCGATTTGTGATATTGTAATAAGTAAGATATGTATTTATTTGTAGAATAGTGCTTTATAACATATAGAAAATATTATTTTTTATTTGTTTTGTTTGAAGAAAGCTTGCTATATTTGCAGCGCGGAAACAAAAATATTATGTAAAAACATGAAAAAAGAACTGCCTTTAGCCAATAATCACATATCGGTAGACTGTGTCGTGATAGGTTTCGATGGAGAACAATTGAAAGTCCTTCTGTTGAAGCGAGCTTGCGAAGAAGCCGGTGAAGTGGTGCATGACATGAAGTTGCCTGGCAGTCTGATTTATATGGATGAAGACCTGGACGGGGCAGCCAAGCGGGTATTGAACGAACTGACCGGATTGAAGAATGTAAACCTGATGCAGTTCAAGGCATTCGGATCCAAAGACCGTACGAAAGATCCTAAAGACGTGCATTGGTTGGAGCATGCCATTCAGGCTCGGGTTGAACGTATCGTGACGGTGGCCTATCTTTCGTTGGTGAAAATAGACCGTGCTTTAAGAACGGGGCTGGAAGATTATCAGGCTGAGTGGGTGGCTTTACCTGATGTCAAGACATTGGCTTTCGACCATAACCTGATTATCCGGGAAGCGATGGTCTATATACGTCAGTACGTGGCATTCAATCCCTCTGCCTTGTTCGACTTGCTTCCCCGCAAGTTCACGGCCTTGCAACTCCGTACGTTGTATGAACTGGTATATGGTAAAGCCATTGATGTGCGTAATTTCCATAAAAAGATAGCCATGATGGAATATGTCGTTCCGCTGGATGAAAAGCAACAGGGGGTAGCTCATCGGGCAGCCCGTTATTATCGTTTTGATAAGAAGATATATAATAAGGTAAGACGATAGGATAAATCGGTAAATGATTAATGAGAATCTATTTTAAAGAAATATCATATGTATTTGTTAGGTTATGACATTGGTAGCTCGTCCGTAAAGGCGAGTCTGGTGAATGCCGAAAGCGGTAAGTGCGTTTCTTCGGCTTTTTATCCGAAGAGTGAAGCGCCTATTCTGGCTGTAAAGCAGGGGTGGGCCGAACAGAACCCTGAGAGCTGGTGGGAATATTTGAAGCAGGCCACCCAGGATATCCTGTCCGGCTCGGGTGTGGATAGCAAGGATATAAAAGCCATCGGTATTTCTTATCAGATGCATGGACTGGTTTGTGTAGACAGAAACCAACAGGTTTTACGTCCTGCCATTATCTGGTGTGACTCCCGTGCGGTGTCTTATGGACAGAAGGCTTTTGAAACATTGGGTGAAGAACAGTGTTTGTCACATCTACTTAATTCGCCGGGTAACTTTACCGCATCCAAGTTGGCTTGGGTAAAAGAGAATGAGCCACAGGTTTATGAACAAATCTATAAAATCATGTTGCCGGGCGATTACATTGCCATGCGGCTCAGTGGTGAAATTTGTACAACGGTATCGGGACTTTCGGAAGGAATGTTTTGGGATTTTAAGCAAAATCGCGTAGCCGACTTTTTATTGGATTATTACGGTTTGGATGCTTCTTTAATAGCCGATATCAAGCCTACTTTTGCCGAACAAGGCCGTGTTAGTGCTGCATCTGCCCGTGAATTGGGTTTGACGGAAGGTACGCCTATTACCTATCGAGCCGGCGACCAGCCTAATAACGCATTGTCATTGAATGTGTTCAATCCGGGTGAGATTGCTTCTACCGCGGGTACCAGTGGGGTGGTTTATGGTGTAAACGGTTCGGTGAATTACGATCCCAAGAGCCGTGTCAATACCTTTGCACATGTCAATCATGCTGCAACACAGACGCGTTTGGGAGTATTGCTTTGCATCAACGGTACAGGTATACTTAATTCGTGGATGAAACGTAATGTTGCTCCCGAAGGCATTTCGTATGCAGCTATGAATGACTTGGCTGCTCAGGCTCCGATTGGTAGTGCGGGCGTCAGTATCCTGCCTTTTGGCAACGGTGCTGAACGCATGTTGGAGAATCGTGAAACGGGATGTTCGGTTTGCGGACTAAACTTTAATCTGCACAATAAATGCCATCTTGTACGTGCAGCTCAAGAAGGTATTGTGTTCTCTTTCAAATATGGTATCGACATCATGGAACAGATGGGTATTCCTGTACAGAAGATTCATGCTGGTCATGCCAATATGTTCCTTAGTCCTATTTTCCGTGAAACATTGGCGGGAGTGACCGGGGCTACTATTGAACTCTACGACACCGATGGTTCGGTGGGGGCAGCCAAGGGAGCCGGTATTGGTGCAGGCATTTATAAAGATAATAACGAAGCTTTTGCTACACTTGATAAACTTGCTATTATAGAACCCGATGCGGCGAAGCAGCAGGAATATCTTGATGCTTATGCACGCTGGAAGAAGTGTTTGGAGCATGTACTGTAAACTTCACACGGCTTAATGTGAAAGTGTGAAGATATCACAGTTCTACTGTTACATCGTCACAGTTAAACTGTGATATCGTCACAGTATTACTGTGAAAAGTAAAATGTATATGGATTAATACATAAAGATTATATATTGTAAAACTCGAGGCTTTGCCTCATAAAAAACATTTTAATAATATGGCAACAAAAGAGTATTTTCCTGGTATAGGAAAGATTAAATTTGAAGGTAAAGAGAGTAAGAATCCGATGGCATTCCGCTATTATGATGCCAATAAAGTAATCATGGGCAAGAAGATGAGCGAGTGGCTGAAGTTTGCCATGGCTTGGTGGCACACATTGTGCGCCGAAGGTGGTGACCAGTTTGGTGGTGGAACAAAGACTTTCCCGTGGAACGATTCGGACAACGCCGTAGAAGCAGCCAAACATAAAGTAGATGCCGGTTTTGAATTTATGCAGAAAATGGGCATCGAATACTATTGCTTCCATGATGTAGACCTCTGCACTGAAGCTGCTACCATTGAAGAATATGAAGCCAATCTGAAGGAAATAGTAGCCTATCTGAAACAGAAACAGGCTGAAACAGGTATCAAACTTCTGTGGGGTACGGCAAATGTATTTGGTCACAAACGCTATATGAATGGTGCTGCTACCAATCCGGATTTTGATGTAGTGGCTCGTGCTGCTGTACAGATTAAGAATGCGATAGACGCTACAATTGAACTCGGTGGTAGCAACTACGTGTTCTGGGGCGGCCGTGAAGGTTATATGAGCTTGCTCAATACAGACCAGAAACGTGAGAAAGAGCATTTGGCACAAATGTTGACCATGGCTCGTGACTATGCTCGTGCCAAAGGATTCAAGGGTACCTTCCTGGTTGAACCCAAACCGATGGAACCAACTAAACACCAGTATGATGTAGATACGGAAACTGTAATCGGCTTCCTCAAGGCTCATAATTTGGATAAGGATTTCAAGGTAAATATTGAAGTAAACCATGCTACATTGGCCGGTCATACTTTTGAACACGAATTGGCTGTTGCCGTAGACAACGATATGCTTGGCTCTATCGATGCCAACCGCGGTGACTATCAGAACGGTTGGGATACTGACCAGTTCCCCATTGACAACTTCGAGCTTATCCAAGCCATGATGCAGATTATTCGCGGTGGTGGCTTCAAAGATGGTGGTACAAACTTCGACGCTAAGACTCGTCGTAACTCTACCGACCTGGAAGATATTTTCATTGCACACATCGCTGGTATGGATGCTATGGCACGTGCTTTGGAAAGTGCAGCCAAGTTGCTTGAGGAATCTCCTTATAAGAAAATGTTGGCTGACCGCTATGCATCGTTCGATAGTGGCAAAGGTAAGGAGTTTGAAGAAGGCAAGCTGACATTGGAAGACATTGTAGTTTATGCCAAGCAGAATGGCGAGCCTAAACAGACCAGCGGTAAGCAGGAATTGTATGAGGCAATTGTAAATATGTATGCCTGATAAGTGAATTGCACAGATGACACGGATGGTACAGATTGGTACGGTATATGCCGATGTATTCTGTATCGTCTGTGCCATCTGTGTTTCTTTTTGTATAAATAACGATTAATTCTGAATATCATGATAAACCAAACAGAAAACGGTAGCAAGGCCTATCTTTTCTCCATTGTATTGGTGGCGGTATTGGGCGGCTTGCTTTTTGGATACGATACGGCCGTCATTTCGGGAGCAGAGAAAGGGCTTCAGGCGTTCTTTATGGGAGCTTCCGATTTTACTTATACCGATACTTTGCACGGCATTACTTCGTCGAGTGCACTTATAGGTTGTGTTATAGGTAGTGCCATATCAGGGTTCTTTGCTTCCAATTTTGGACGTAAGAAATCGCTTTTCATTGCCGGAATTCTCTTTTTCCTTTCGGCGTTGGGTTCTTATGACCCTGAATTCCTGTTTTTCAATTACGGTGAACCGTCCTACTCATTGCTGATTGCCTTTAACTTCTATCGCGTGTTGGGTGGCATAGGAGTGGGGCTGGCTTCAGCCATCTGCCCCATGTACATTGCGGAGATAGCACCGAGTAACATACGCGGAACATTAGTTTCATGGAATCAGTTTGCCATCATCTTTGGACAATTGGTGGTTTATTTTGTTAACTTCCTCATTTTGGGCGACAACATTAATCCTGTCATTAAAGCCGTTGAAGGCGTCAATCAGATATTGAATCCCGATGCTGCTGCCTGGACCATTGAAACCGGTTGGCGTTTGATGTTTGTTAGCGAGGCTGTTCCTGCCGGATTGTTTACCTTACTGGTACTCTTGGTGCCCGAAACTCCACGCTATTTGGCGATGAGTGGTAAAGATGAAAAAGCTCTTTGGGTATTGGGACGTATTAATGGTGCTTCACAAGCCAAGGTTATTTTGGCCGAAATCAAGGCTACAGCTCACGAAAAGACCGAGCGGCTTTTCACTTATGGCTGGCTGGTAATTTTTATTGGAATCATGCTGAGTGTGTTCCAGCAGGCGGTAGGAATCAATGCCGTGCTTTACTTTGCTCCGCGCATCTTTGAAAGTATGGGTATGGGTAATCCGATGATGCAGACCGTTATTATGGGTATTATCAATATCCTGTTCACCTTATTGGCTGTATTTACGGTAGAAAAATGGGGACGTAAGCCACTTCTTATCTATGGTTCGGCCGGTATGGCTATTGGAGCTTTTGGCGTGGCTTTGTGCAATGTTGTAACAGGACTTCCTGCCGTAGTATCCGTAGTTAGTATTATGGTTTATAGTGCTTCGTTCATGTTCAGTTGGGGCCCCATTTGCTGGGTATTGATAGCCGAGATATTCCCCAATACCATTCGGGGGGCTGCCGTGGCTGTGGCCGTTGCTTTCCAATGGATATTCAACTTCATTGTTTCGTCTACTTTCGTGCCCATGTACAACATGCGCTTGGGTGAAATGGGTGATAAGTTTGGGCATATGTTTGCCTATGCCCTTTATGGAGTCATTTGCGTGCTGGCTGCCATCTTTGTGTGGAGACTGGTGCCCGAAACCAAGGGTAAGACACTGGAAGATATGACCAAATTATGGAAGAACCGTAAATAACGGAGTTGTTCTATTGCTTTTAAGTTTAAGAATGAGGGGGTATCCTGTGTGCGGATGCTCCCTCATTCGTCATTTTATTTTCATGTGTGGCGGAATAACGTATTGGGATAAGTCCTACCTTTGCATTCCGAAATCAGATTCAAATATTGCATATGGACGAATTGAAGATTAATAAAGTGCAGATACGCAATCTTCAAATGGAGGATTACGAACAGCTTGCACAGTCGTTTACCCGTGTTTATGCCGACGGCAGCGATGTGTTTTGGACCCGTAAACAGATTCAGAAACTTATTGATATATTTCCTGAAGGACAGATTGTGACGGTGGTAGACGAAAAGATTGTAGGGTGTGCCCTGTCTATCATTGTGGACTACGAGAAGGTAAAGAACGACCATACTTATGCACAGGTTACCGGGAAAGAAACATTTGTGACCCATAATCCCAAGGGGAATATACTTTATGGCATTGAAGTTTTCATTCATCCTCAATATCGTGGCTTGCGTCTGGCCCGACGCATGTATGAATATCGCAAGGAGTTGTGCGAAGAGTTGAACCTGAAAGCCATTATATTTGGAGGGCGCATTCCGAACTATCATAAATATGCCGACCAGATGCGTCCCAAAGAATACATTGACAAGGTTCGGCAAAAGGAAATCTTCGACCCTGTGCTTACTTTTCAGCTGTCCAACGATTTCCATGTCCGCAAAGTTATGCGTAACTATTTGCCTAACGATGAGGAATCGAAGCACTATGCCTGTCTTCTTCAGTGGGACAATATTTATTATCAGCCGCCTACACAGGAGTATATCAGTCCTAAGACAACGGTTCGTGTAGGACTAGTACAATGGCAGATGCGTACATACAAGACCTTGGACGACCTTTTTGAACAAGTAGAATTTTTTGTGGATGCCGTATCCGATTACAAGAGTGATTTTGTGTTGTTCCCGGAGTATTTCAATGCTCCGTTGATGGCGCGTTTCAACGACGAAGGCGAATCTGAAGCCATTCGCGGATTGGCGGTTTATACCGACGAGATACGGGAGCGTTTCATTAAATTGGCTATCAGCTATAACATTAACATCATTACCGGCAGTATGCCGCTTATCAAGGAGGATGGACGTCTTTATAACGTAGGTTTCCTTTGCCGCCGCGATGGTACGTATGAAATGTACGAAAAGATACATGTTACTCCCGATGAAATAAAAACCTGGGGCTTGAGTGGTGGAAAAACTTTGCGTACGTTTGAAACGGATTGTGCAAAGATTGGTGTCTTGATTTGCTATGATGTGGAATTCCCAGAACTGTCACGTATTATGGCTGACCAAGGCATGCAAATCCTGTTTGTTCCTTTTATGACCGATACGCAGAACGCATATAGTCGTGTCAAGGTGTGTGCTCATGCCCGTGCCATTGAAAACGAGTGTTTTGTGGTGATTGCAGGAAGCGTAGGTAATTTGCCCCGTGTGCACAATATGGATATACAGTATGCGCAATCAGGAGTGTTTACTCCCTGTGATTTTACGTTCCCTACCGATGGAAAACGCGCGGAAGCTACTCCCAATACGGAAATGATTCTGGTATTCGATGTGGATCTTGATTTGCTGAACGAACTTCATACCTATGGTAGTGTACGGAATCTTAAAGACCGGCGTAACGACTTGTATGAGGTGAAGATGAAGAAATGACATTGTAGCATCTCCGTCATACCTCTGCAATGAGGGCGGGTTACTTTTGTGCAGAAAACAAAAAAGGAGGTATGACTATGATGGTACAAAAAGACTATACGGTAGAAGTTGCCGAAGGTGGCGGATTCCTGGCCTATTACATGGACAATTTGCTGTGCAGCGCTTATGGTGAAACACCTGAAGAAGCATGTGAAAATCTGGAGAGGGTGGTTGAAGACTTTATAAGCGACATGTATATGGTGGAAGAGTATGTATGAAACAGGTCCTGATGAAAGTCTTTTCATCAGATTATTCCATAAATTCTCTCTTAATGCCGTGTCTGCGCGATGCAGGTACGGTCTTTCCATATCACTGACTAAATCTGTATAGCATGAAAATTCTGTTTATTGTCCAGGGAGAGGGTAGGGGGCATCTCACTCAAGCCATTACATTGGAACAAATGTTGCGTCGTCATGGGCACGAAGTGGTTGAGGTATTGGTAGGAGAAAGCACATCCCGCCATTTGCCAGGCTTTTTCAACCGCAGCATCCAGGCGCCGGTCAAGCGTTTTGCAAGTCCTAATTTCCAGCTATCGCAAGGCGGGAAGCAGGTCAGTCTGTCACGAAGCATCTTGCATGGTGTGCTGAAATTGCCGGTTTACTTGCGAAGCATGAACTACATTAACCGGCGAATCAAGGAGACCAATGCCGACCTTGTTGTCAACTTCTACGAATTGCTTGCCGGTTTTACTTACTTGCTGTTTCGTCCCCGTGTGCCGCAGGTATGTATTGGGCATCAGTATCTTTTTTTGCATAAGAATTTTAAATTCCCTTCGTCAAACAAATATAAGTTGATGTCCCTTCGTTTGTTCACCCGCTTTACGTGCATGGGAGCCTGTGAAAAGCTGGCCCTTTCATTTCGCAAGATGGACGATGACGTTGAGGCAAAAATTCGTGTAGTACCTCCTTTGTTGCGTCAGGAAGTGCTGGTTTGTGAGGCCGAGCGGGGTGAATATTTGCATGGCTATTTGCTGAATGCCGGTTTCAGCGAGGAAGTGTGTCGCTGGCATGCGCAGCATCCTCAGGTAGGATTGCATTTCTTTTGGGATAAGGCCGACGTAGAAGAAGTTCATGAAGTGGACTCAAATCTGGTGTTTCATCAGATAGACGATGTGCAGTTTTTGCGTTACATGTCTGGTTGTAAGGCTTATGCCACAACCGCAGGCTTTGAGTCGGTGTGCGAGGCCATGTATTTGGGCAAGCCTCTGCTCATGGTACCGGTGCACATCGAGCAGGAGTGCAATGCTTTTGACGCCGCTTCCACGGGAGCCGGCATTGTGTCCGCTTCATTCAACCTGAGTGCTTTGCTCGATTTTTCGCAGACCTATCGTCCGGATATCCGTTTCCGTTATTGGGTGCGTAGTGCCGAATGGTGCCTGTTGAGGCTTTTGGAGGGAACTCATTTCAAACATACGGCTTTACATTTGCCACTTCCCACTTTCCCCGGATAGTAGTGGGCTTGTCCGGGGAAATGGAAGATTGTGGTTTGTCGGAAGAAGAGTTCAATATTCTATTTTATCCGTTTTGTTTTCCCAGGCTTTGAAAGCGGCAATGGCTTCCTGCGGAAGCAGTTCCTCCATAACTTTTTTGCGGTCTTTCCGTTCCAAGGCAAGCTCGTCGTAGATAAACGAATCGTCAAATCCGATGCGGGCAGCATCCGTTTTGTTATTGCCATAATAGATTTTGTCCAAGTGTGCCCAATAAATGGCGCCCAGGCACATGGGGCATGGTTCACACGAGGTATAGATTTCGCATCCGCTCAGGTCGAATGTATTTAATTTCGCGCAGGCTGCACGGATGGCGCTTACTTCGGCATGGGCCGTGGGGTCGTGATTGGCGGTTACGCGGTTCACGCCGGTAGCTATAATTTCATCGTCTTTTACGATTACAGCTCCAAAAGGCCCTCCGCCGTTTTTGACGTTCTCTATGGACAGTTCAATGGCTTTTCGCATAAAGTCTTCTTTCTTCATCGTTTTCAATTTTTGCTTGTTCATGAATAACATAACATTCTAGATGTAAAGATATGCTTTACTCTTTATTTTCGGCTACATAAATATATATTTTGTGTGAACCTCTTCCCCGGCACTTTATGCCCGTCTCGGGTTGCTCACACCATTGTTTCAGTTCGCATGTGGCCATGGTTCGCAGCAATCCTGTCAGGTGACAATAGTCGGTTATGGTCAGGTAACCGTTCTCTTGCATAAAAGTTTGTGCCTTTTTCAGGCGTTCTTCGGGGGTAAATTTCTGCGAGGAGTGTCTGAATTTTTGCTGTGATCTCTCTAATCGGCAATACTTTCCTGTTTGCAATATCAGTTCTTTGTCTGCCTTGAAATGGATGTCGTTCAGACAAATGCTGGCAGCATTGCGCCTTTTGTCATCTTTATCTCCACTTTCGCGTTCTACACCTTTGCGCAAGGCAAGGGTAGGAGTGAACACTCCAAGTCCATTTATCTTTACGGAATAGCCTTGCCCCATTTGATAGGCGATTTCTTGTGCCAGTGCTTCTACCAATCCGACGATGTCGCCTTGGGTAAACGAGGTGGCATAGCTTACCTTTTGGGCTACGCTTTTCAAATCTACTTGTCCCCACAACCTCATGCGTGGAAACAATATTCGCTTTCCTTCCTTGGTGGGAAGATTTGACTCCTGCATTTCGTACTCTGCCATAAGCTCACTTTTTTAATGAATGCTTGTTAAAAACTCAAACCTAAGCCTAAGTTTCTATAATCTTACTCTAAGTTTTTGTAACTTTAGCCTAAGTTTTTAAGAACTTAACGTAAAGTTACAGTTTTAGATTCGTATTTCCAAATTTTCTAGCGGGGAATGGTGCACTATTGAAGCCATATGTGGAAGCCTTGTGACCCATGACCGTTTTTGTGGATATGATGTTTAATATGAAATCATACTTGGATAGTATGATTTTAAAAGTATGATTGTTGAGTAAACAAGAACAACAAGCTGGCAAACAGTCTTTGGAATAGTAAAACGGCAGTTTGCTGTGGCATTGCGGTTTTTCTCTTATAAAAGACGCTTTTCTCCACTTTTTTTGTATTTTTGCAGCCTTAAATAGGGGGAATTGCTTCCTGCATTGGTAGTTGCCGTGAGAATCCTCCTTGCAACGATTGATAATTTGTAAAAACGATAATAGAAACATGGGTAAATTTGCCGAACATTCAAAGTTTAATCCTTCGGAAATCAACAAGGAAGTGTTGAAGAAATGGGACGAAAATCATATTTTCGCCAAAAGTATGACAGAACGTGAAGGATGTCCGTCCTTCGTATTCTTTGAAGGCCCTCCCTCGGCCAACGGTATGCCGGGCATTCACCACGTGTTGGCACGTACCATTAAAGACATTTTCTGCCGATATAAGACGATGAAAGGTTTCCAGGTGAAGCGCAAGGCCGGATGGGACACGCACGGACTTCCCGTGGAATTGGGCGTGGAGAAAGCATTGGGCATCACGAAAGAAGACATCGGCAAGACTATCTCTGTGGCCGATTATAATGCAGCCTGCCGCAAGGACGTGATGAAGTTCACGAAAGAGTGGGAAGACCTGACGCACAAGATGGGTTATTGGGTAAATATGAACGACCCTTACATCACCTACGATAACCGTTACATTGAGACGCTGTGGTGGCTCTTGAAGCAACTTTATAAGAAAGGCTTGCTCTATAAGGGATATACCATCCAGCCCTATTCTCCGGCTGCCGGTACAGGGCTTAGCTCGCACGAGTTGAACCAGCCGGGCTGCTACCGGGACGTGAAGGATTTGACCGTGGTGGGACAATTCAAGATAAAGACCCCGAAGCCTGAGATGACAGCATGGGGAACTCCCTATTTCCTGGCATGGACTACTACGCCGTGGACGCTGCCCAGCAACACCGCACTCTGTGTGGGCCCGAAGATTGACTATGTAGCCGTACAGACCTATAACGGCTATACAGGCGAAAAAATGACCGTGGTATTGGCCAAGGCATTGCTTTATGCCCATTTCAACAAGAAGGCAGAAGGCTTGGCACTGGAAGATTACAAACCGGGCGACAAGCTGATACCTTTCAAGGTGGTTGGCGAGTATAAGGGCCCCGATTTGGTGGGAATGGAATACGAACAACTCATCCCGTGGGTGAAACCTACCGAACTCGACGAAGCCGGCAATTGGTGTGAAGCGTCGGCCAAGGCATTCCGCGTAATTCCCGGCGACTATGTGACTACCGAAGACGGTACGGGCATTGTGCACATTGCCCCGACCTTTGGTGCAGACGATGCCAACGTGGCACGTGCAGCCGGTATTCCTTCGTTGTTTATGATTAACAAACGTGGCGAAACACGTCCGATGGTAGACCTGACCGGAAAATTCTATCTGCTCGACGAACTGGATGAGAAGTTTGTGGCCGAATGCGTCAACGTAGAGGCCTACAAGGAATACGAAGGCCGTTGGGTGAAGAACGCTTACGACCCGCAATTCACCGTGGACGGCAAGTACGACGAGAAAGCCGCACAGGCTGCCGAGTCGCTCGACTTTTACCTGTGCATGATGATGAAGGCCGCTGGACTGGCCTTCAAGATGGAGAAGCACGTGCACAACTATCCGCACTGCTGGCGCACGGACAAGCCGGTACTCTACTATCCGCTCGATAGCTGGTTCATTCGCAGCACCGCCTGCAAGGAACGCATGATGGAACTGAACAAGACCATCAACTGGAAGCCCGAATCGACGGGTACGGGACGCTTCGGCAAGTGGCTGGAAAACCTGAATGACTGGAATCTGAGCCGTTCGCGTTACTGGGGTACTCCGCTACCCATCTGGCGCACCGAAGACGGTACGGAGGAGAAGTGCATCGAGTCGGTAGAAGAACTCTACAACGAAATAGAGAAATCGGTAGCTGCCGGGCTGATGCAGAGCAATCCGTACAAGGACAAAGGCTTTGTGCCGGGTGAATATACCAAAGAAAACTATGACAAGATAGACTTGCACCGCCCGTATGTAGACGACATTGTATTGGTATCGAAGGACGGGAAACCGATGAAGCGTGAGACGGACTTGATAGATGTGTGGTTCGATTCCGGCTCCATGCCTTACGCGCAGATTCACTATCCGTTCGAGAACAAGGAACTGCTGGATAGCCACCAGGTATATCCCGCCGACTTCATTGCCGAAGGTGTGGACCAGACCCGCGGTTGGTTCTTCACGCTCCATGCCATTGCCACGATGGTGTTCGACAGCGTTTCTTACAAGGCGGTTATTTCCAACGGACTGGTGCTTGACAAGAATGGTAACAAGATGTCCAAGCGACTGGGCAATGCGGTAGACCCCTTCTCGACCATCGAAAAGTACGGTTCCGACCCGCTGCGCTGGTACATGATAACCAACTCTTCGCCGTGGGATAACCTGAAGTTCGATGTGGATGGTGTAGAGGAAGTGCGTCGCAAGTTCTTCGGCACTTTATATAATACTTATTCATTCTTTGCACTCTACGCCAATGTGGATGGCTTTGAGTATAAGGAGGCAGATGTGCCGATGGAGAACCGTCCGGAGATTGACCGGTGGATTCTCTCCTTGCTCAACACGCTGGTGAAGAACGTGGATGCCTGCTACAACGACTACGAACCTACCAAAGCCGGACGTCTGATTTCGGACTTTGTAAACGATAATCTTTCCAACTGGTATGTCCGCCTGAACCGTAAACGCTTCTGGGGAGGCGGCATGACGGAAGATAAGTTGTCTGCCTATCAGACGCTCTATACCTGTCTGGAAACGGTAGCCAAACTGATGGCTCCTATCGCGCCTTTCTATGCCGATATGCTGTATTGCGACCTGATAGCGGTGACTGGTCGTGACCAGGTGGCATCGGTGCACCTGGCTCAGTTCCCGGTTTGCAATGAAGCATTGGTAAACGAGGCGCTGGAGGCTCGCATGCAGGTGGCCCAGGATATTACTTCGATGGTACTGGCATTGCGCCGTAAGGTAAATATTAAGGTACGCCAGCCGCTGCAGTGCATCATGATTCCGGTTGTCGACGACGTTCAGCGTGCCCATATCGAAGCGGTAAAAGCTCTTATCATGAACGAAGTCAATGTAAAGGAGATAAAGTTTGTAGACGGGGCAGCCGGTGTATTGGTGAAGAAAGTGAAATGCGACTTCAAGAAACTGGGGCCGAAATTCGGCAAGCAGATGAAGGCGGTAGCCGCTGCCGTAGCAGGAATGTCACAGGAAGCTATTGCCGAACTGGAGAAGAACGGTAATTACACATTTGTATTGGATGGCGCAGAAGCAGTTATCGAGGCGGCCGACGTAGAAATCTTCAGTGAAGACATACCCGGCTGGCTGGTGGCCAACGAAGGGAAACTGACTGTAGCTTTGGAGGTTACCGTAACCGAGGAACTGCGTCGTGAAGGTGTGGCCCGTGAGTTGGTGAACCGTATTCAGAACATCCGTAAGTCAAGCGGTTTTGAGATAACAGATAAAATAAACATTACATTGTCTAAAAATACGCAGACGGATGATGCGGTAAACGAATATAAAGATTATATTTGCAACCAAGTTCTTGCGACCTCTTTGGTTTTGGCCGATGAGGTGAAAGACGGCACAGAGTTGAACTTCGATGACTTCTCTTTGTTTGTAAAGGTCGAGAAGAACTGATACAGGGATAAATAATTTAATACCAAAACAAACTAAACACATTACAATTATGGCAGAAAAGACAAGATACTCCGATGCTGAATTAGAAGAGTTTCGCGCCATTATTTTGGAAAAGTTAGAGTTGGCGCAACGCGATTACGACTTGCTGAAAGCTAGCCTGACGGGTGCCGACGGCAACGATACAGACGATACGTCTCCTACCTATAAAGTGCTGGAAGAAGGTGCCAACACTTTGTCGAAGGAAGAAAATACGCGTCTGGCCCAACGTCAGCTGAAGTTCATTCAGGGCCTGCAGGCTGCGTTGGTGCGTATTGAGAATAAGACTTATGGCATTTGCCGTGAAACGGGTAAACTGATTCCCAAAGAACGCCTGCGTGCAGTGCCTCATGCTACTTTGAGTATTGAAGCGAAAAACAGCGGCAAGAAGTAAGAATGAACAAGTTTTTTACCAAAGGGCGGATAGCCTTGCTCGTTATTTTCTCGGTATTGATTATTGACCAGGTAATAAAAATATCGGTCAAGTTGAACATGTACTGGCACCAGAGTGAGAATGCCATTAAGTGGCTGTACGAAAAGCTGGGAATTGTTGATGCCGATCCGCCTACATGGTTTTATATCCTGTTTACAGAGAATAACGGAATGGCTTTCGGAATGGAAATATTCGGAAAGCTGTTCCTTACTTTGTTCCGTATCGTCGCAGTCGCGGCCATCGGATGGTTTCTGTACAGGCTGGTGAAACAAGGGGTTAAAACGGGATTTATCGTGTGTGTGTCCCTTATTTTGACAGGTGCACTGGGGAATATCATAGACAGTGTGTTTTACGGCGTGTTGTTTAATGAAAGCACCCATTCGCAGATTGCATCTTTTTTACCCGAAGGTGGCGGATATGCCCCGCTGTTCTATGGAAGGGTGGTCGATATGTTCTATTTTCCCATTATCGATACCGATTGGCCTGAATGGATGCCTTTTGTCGGTGGAGAACATTTCATCTTTTTCAGTCCGATATTCAACTTTGCCGATGCCGCCATTAGTTGCGGTATTATTGCCTTGTTGTTGTTTTACAGCAAATACCTGAACGAGGCTTACCATTCAGTTATGAAAAAATCATGAAGGGAAGAAAACTCATTCGACGCTGTTGTGGCTTGGTGGTTGTATGGACATTGAGTTTAACGGCTTGTCAGGTGGAGAGGCCTGAGGCGGTCATGACGGATGCCCAGATGGAAGCTGTGCTGTATGATTATCACATAGCCCGGGCCATGGGAGAGGAGGTACCGTATGACGAAAGTTATAAGCGGGTACTGTATGTCGAATCTGTTTTTAAGAAACACGGTATCACGCAAGCCGATTTTGATACTTCAATGGTTTGGTTTGCCCGTAATCCGGAAGTGCTCTCCAAGATTTACGAAAAGGTCAACCAGAAGCTGCGTGCAGAACGGGAGCATGTCAATAAATTGATAGCGATACGCGATAATAAACCCAAGGAGTCGCAACCGGGTGATAGTGTGGATGTGTGGATGTGGCAACGTATTTATCAGTTGACCGGCATGCCATTGGACAATAAGGTAACTTTTCTCCTCTCTTCCGACAGTAATTTTTATGACAGGGACACGCTTCGGTGGAATGTACGTTTCCGCTTTGAGGAACGGGCAGACACGTTCAACGTGCCGGTGATGGCCTTGCAAATTCATTATGAAAATGACAGTCTGGTGGGGAAAGTAAGCAAGATTAAGAGCCCCGGGGTAAAAGACATTACATTGTCGGCAGATACGTTGGGACGCATAAAGGAAATACGTGGTTTTGTTTATTATCCGTTACAGCAAGAAGCAAGTCCCTTGCTCTTAGACCGTATTTCTCTGATGCGCTATCATGCAACCGATTCGTTGACTTTTGCTGCAGATACTGTGTCTCAGGTGGATAAAGCAAAGAAAGAGACTGTTTCAACGAAGCCTGCAACCAAGGAACCGGTGCAGGCCCAATCACAGCCTGTACAGAAAAAACGTGAAAACCCGCGTTTGCGTATGGAGAACCGGAAGCTGGAAAAAACATCCCCGCTGGCTGAACCGGTTAAAAAATAAAAGCCTGATGAAACGTCGTTTTGCTGCCCATTATATCTATTTGTCCGGGTATGGATACCTGAAAAATTGTGCCGTGGAACTGTTGGATGGCAAACTGGCAAGAATTTTCTCTCTGACGGAAGAGATAGAAGACACCGAGTGGCTTCCGGGAGTTATTGCTGTGCTTGAATCTCCGGGCCTTTTTCCTGCCCGTGTAGTTCCGGCCTTTCCATCGTCTGTTCCTGGTGAAGTCCTGCAGGAATTATCCGGCTATCCGGTCTATCATTTTTATCCCTTTGATTTGACTTTTATGAGCCCCGTCGACGGAACTCGGCGCAGACAATTGCAGTAGCAATGGCCACATTTAATGATTCCGTGCTCTCCTTGCCTGGCGGATAGTTTGGAATATAGAGCCTTTGGTTGATAAGTTGTCTTACCTCCGGGCTGATGCCGTTTCCTTCGTTGCCCATGACAATCAGTCCGGTTGTACTTAACGGGCATTCATACATGTTCGTTCCATCCAAAAAGGTTCCGTAAACGGCACAGTTGTCAACAGAACGGATAAGTTCGGGAAGAGGGGTATAATGTACCTTTACATGTGCTATGCCGCCCATGGTGGCTTGTATCGTCTTGGGATTATAGGCATCGACCGTATTGGGTGAGCAGAATATGTGTTCTATGCCAAACCAGTCGGCCAGCCGGATAATGGTACCCAGGTTTCCAGGGTCTTGTACGTCATCCAGGGCCAGGCACAACGAGTGTTTGATAACCGCGGTGTCTATATATTCGTCCGGTTGTTGGAAGACGGCCAATACCTGTTGGGGCGTTTTTAAAAGGCTGGCCCGGGCGAGTTCCTCTTCACTGGCCGTTATGACGCAATCGGCGGGTATATTCTTATGCTTTTCAAGCCATTTGGGAGTTGCGACAAGGAGATTGCATGGAAAATGTCCCAATAAGTCGCCTACCAGTTTGGGCCCTTCGGCAAGAAATACCTTGTCGTTCTTTCTGTTTTTTTTTAATTCCAGCGCGTGTATATACTTGATTTGATTCTTGCTTAATGCCATAAAACTGTTCTTTTCTTTGCAAAAATACATAATTATTTGAATATCTATTTTATAATGCCGCTTTAATGAGTCTTTTTGTGAGCTTTGTGCCAACTAATGATAATTGCTGCTGCCCCGATACTCTTCCGGGAATTTTGTTTTAGAAACGAAAAAATACGAGTATATTTGTGGCAGTTTATCTATAACAATCAGCTATCTGCGCATGAAGAAAGGTTTCCGATGTTTTTTATATGTCACCGTGATGCTTTTATTGGCTTCTTGTTCGGCAACAAAGCATGTGCCTGATGGCTCATATTTGTTGGACGAAGTGCATATACAGACAGACAATAAAGAAGTGAAGCCGTCCAGCCTTGGAATCTATGTACGTCAGAATCCAAATTCCAAATGGTTTAATTTAATCAAAACCCAGTTGTATATTTACAATTGGTCGGGGCGCGATTCTACCCGTTGGATAAACCGTACTTTGCGCAAGCTGGGGGATGCTCCGGTTATATATGATGAAGAAGAAACGCGGCGTACCAGTGAGGAGATGACCAAAGCCGTGCGCAACATGGGATATATGGGAGCTGTTGTCAAACCGGAGTATAAAATCAAAAAAAAGAAGGTAAGCCTGACCTATAACATCACTACCGGTAAACCTTACAAGGTACGTACGTTGAGTTACGATATACCCGATGAGCGTATCCGGGAATATATGCAGCGCGATTCGGCTTCCACCCTGCTGCACGAGGGAATGTATCTTGATGTAAATGTGTTGGATGCAGAACGGCAACGCATTACGAGCAATCTTTTGCGTCATGGATACTACCGTTTCAATAAGGATTATATTACGTATACGGCCGATACGGTCAGGAATACGTTTTTGGTTGATTTGACCATGCATCTGGCCTTATACCGTCAGGCAAATGAAGAGATGCGTCAGCACACGCAATACCGCATTAATAAGGTCAATTTTGTCGCCGATTACGATGTTTTGAATTCTTCGTCTTTGAGTAACATTGATATAAACGATTCTATCCATTACAATGGCTTTCCCATCTACTTTAAAGATAAGCTATATTTGCATCCCAAAGTTCTGACTAATAACTTGCGTATCGTTCCCGATAGTTTGTATAATGAGCAAGCTGTCCAGCGTACTTATTCAAACTTTGGCCGGCTGCAGGCATTGAAATACACGAATATCCGTTTTTTTGAGGCGCAGGACGACAGTGCAAGGCTTAATGCCTATATTTTGCTGACCAAGAGCAAACACCAGTCTGTGTCTTTCGAGGTGGAAGGAACAAACTCTGCCGGCGATTTGGGCGCGGCAGCTTCTGTCGCATTTCAACATCGCAATTTGTTCAGAGGCTCGGAAGCCCTGATGTTGAAACTTCGTGGAGCCTACGAGGCCGTTTCGGGTTTGCAAGGGGGAGATTATAATCAAAACTATACGGAATTGGGAGCGGAGGCAACCATTAATTTCCCGCGTTTTATGTTTCCGTTCCTGTCTAAGGATTTTACACGCAGAATCAATGCAACGACAGAATTCGGATTGCAGTATAATTATCAGATGCGGCCGGAGTTTACACGAATTGTTGCATCTGCCGGATGGAGTTATAAATGGGCCATGCGGAGGCAACATGCACAGCATCGCATCGACCTGTTGGATGTGAATTATTTATATATGCCTTGGATTGAATCCGGGTTTAAACAGGATTTCCTGGATGAAGAGGATAATTATATATTGAGGTATAACTACGAGAACCGTTTGATAGTACGTACCGGCTACAGTTACAATTATAATAGCGCTGGGCAGTCGTTGGTGAACAACACCATAGTAGGCAATTCGTATGCCATCCGTTTAAATTTTGAATCGGCTGGTAATTTGCTTTATGCCATTGCCAAAATGACAAAGATGCGGCAGAACAGTGATGGAGAATATACCTTGTTGAACATTCCTTTTGCCCAGTATGTCAAGGGAGATTTTGATTTTGCAAAGAATATTGTAATAGACAACCGCAATTCGTTGGCATTTCATATTGGTGCAGGCATTGTGATTCCATATGGAAATGCTTCCATGGTGCCTTTTGAAAAACGATATTTTTCGGGAGGTGCCAACAGCGTGCGGGGATGGTCGGTTCGCGATTTGGGGCCGGGTTCTTTTCCGGGTGATGGTAATTTCCTGAACCAGTCTGGTGATATTAAACTGGATGCCAGCATCGAGTATCGGACGCGCCTGTTTTGGAAATTTAGAGGGGCGGTATTCGTTGATGCCGGTAATATTTGGACTTTGCGTAACTACGACGAACAGCCTGGCGGTAAATTCAAAATCAATGAGTTCTATAAGCAAATTGCCGTCGCTTACGGTTTGGGCTTACGATTGGATTTGGACTTTTTTGTGTTGCGTTTTGATGGAGGCATGAAAGCGGTCAATCCGGCATATAGCAGCAGGAAAGAACATTATCCGCTTATCCATCCGAATTTTAAGCGTGACTTTGCTTTTCATTTTGCAGTAGGATATCCTTTCTGATAAAGAAGAGGCTGTCTCGCAGAGACAGCCTCTAATATTTCAGTTGCTATGCCCTACTTATCTGGCTGCATAATAGGTATTGATCATTGCAGCCTGGCGGGCTGTTGCAATACCCTGGGCATCGAGGGTAACAGTCATATCTTCACCGTTGGGCAGGGTAATTTGGGCTGTGCCGTCATTGTTCATCTGAAGCAGTTCGGTGCTGGTGCCGTCGGCTACCACATTCCATGTATTTAACTCTTTGTTATAGATAAGTTCCATGGATACATTTTCTCCTTCTTTGGTAATGGAGTAACCGTTTTCGAGAGTCTCAACCAGGTAATTACCATTCTCTCCCTTAACCTTTTTTACATCGCCGATACTGGCCATCGGATTGCTGCCGCTCCAGAACTCAATCGAGTTGATAACCAATGCGTCGGCCAAATAACATACACCATAAACGGGAATGATGTTAAAGGCCAGAAATACCAATTCATTTACGAATTTGTTTCCGATGCTTTGGTTCCAGTTAACAAGTTTACTGTGCAGTCCGAAGGAACCTATACAGGAAGTAAAAAGAAACGCGCCGCAGATCATGACGGTTGCAGCCATTTTTAAATTTAGTTTTTTCATAATTGTTCTTTTTAGTTAATACTTTATGGAATAACCTCTTTTTGCTTTTCATGCACAACAACAAATGTACGAATAAAAAGTGATAAACAGAAAAATATGGCAAAGTAATTGGCGGATAGTTTCAGGAAAGATGGCTTGAAAAGATTTCGTTATCCCGATTGCACCCGGCGACGGGTAAGCGTGCGGAAGGCCCTGTTTTGTCTGTGTTTTGTTCGTTTTTATTCATGTTTTGTTCGTGTTTTGTTCGTGTCTATAACGGCTCGACTGGAGCGAATGAAATGCGAAAAACATACGAACATGGTACGACTGTGGTATGACTGTGGTAGGTCTGTAATTCCCCTGTGATAGCCCCGCATCGTCCGATGAAAAATGTTCAAAAAAAATGAATGTGTTCACTTGTCAAACTACCCAAAAGCAACGGCCGGAAACAGCACTAAGTAGGGACGCAAAAAGTGTTCAAACGATAAGAAAAGAAATTTTAGCAACACAATAATACATTTTTAGTCCCAAACACATTTTTTGCTGCTTGGGAGTGATGTATATTATAAAGTTATTATATTGCTGATATTAAATATGATGAACACTAAAAAAGCATATAAAATATGAATAAGCATACTATTTTGTTGCTTGTGAATGGCGTGGAATATGAATATCATTACTATATTTGCGTATATTAAATATGATGAACACTAAAAAAGCCTATAAATTATAAATAAGCATATTATTTTATTGCTTGTGAATGATGTACATTATGAATTCGATTATTATATTTGTCTGCATTAAATATGATGAACACTAAAAAAGCCTATAAAATATGAATAAGAATAGTACGCTTTCCCTCCTGTTCCTGTGGCTGACGGCCGTAACTTTTCCTGTCTTTGCGCAGCAGAAAGCCGACACGACCTACACCTTCCGCTTCGTTGGAGGAAAGGATATGTTCTACGTGCCCTGGATGGACAACGCCCCGGAGCTGGCCCGTCTGCTGGCGTGTGTAGACGAACACAAGTCCGACATTCTTGCCGGGCGCTTGCCGCTCCTGGTCGATGGCTACTGCAATTCCTTGAATAGCGAGA